>Ga0325402_1001608_pt1 | contig 18783 bp, 5 predicted proteins | sample PopdelMetagenome_22_FD_207212 | JGI IMG/M metagenome (GOLD analysis project Ga0325402, IMG submission 207212) | Populus deltoides microbial communities from Bellville, Georgia, United States - Xylem-PdKOR-R3 | ecosystem: Host-associated > Plants > Phyllosphere > Stem > Wood/Secondary xylem...
CTTGCTTATTCACATAAAGTTGCTGCGCTATCAGATTGAAAATCAAATTACTCCATGCATAGGTTGTTGCCTTTTTGATGTTGTTGATGATCTTCATTCATCACACCCCTTGCATTGTTTTAAGCCAACACGGTGTGTCCTTTATTTTCTTGGGGGGTTCGTTACTCCTTCACTTTTTTGCTTGCCAACATGTTCTTCCCCTCTCGAATTATGTCTACCCCCATTCCACTAATGTTCAAAGCATGTGTGTATATGGCTTATGCCATTTTACTAAGTGGGTCAAAGCATAAACTTTAGTAGAGATAACCACTAATAAAATGCTTTAATTATGTATTAAAAAAAACAACGACAACATGCCAATCACGTGAGCCTATCATTTTACGCCTAGCGCGTATGAGCTTCAAAAAAAAAAAACCATGTACCGTCTAGCCTAGGTTTGTGTGCCTAAACTTATTTACTTTTTCATTAAACTAGATGTGAGTGATGATGTTCTTCCAAAACATTTTTTTAAACAAATTACTGATGATGCATCGTTTGTAACCTAGATTTTAACAATCAGAAGACTGCTAAAAAATTCAAGTCATGGGTGTTTTACACTTGAAATCTATTTTTTTTTAACTATTTTGATCTAAAAACACTTAAAAACAAGTTAAAGATTTAATTCAAACTATTTATGCTCTCAAACAACTCAAAACATGGTCCAAAAAAAAACGTGAAATCCAAGAAGTTCTTGATATCATATCTATTTTTTTCATACAAATTCAAGGTGAAAAAACACACTAATAAAACTCATTTCATCTAATGAAACTTGTTGACACTAACATGAACTATTTTGGTAGTCAGAATCAATATCGATAAAGATTTTATTTTTCTACAACAAGAATCCAACGATTCTCTCTCTTCTCTCAAATTAAAAACTGAAAAATAATAAAAATAAACTTTTAGATCAAGATTGAATTTTCAAAAACTATAGTAACCAAAAATACATTAATGAGAAAGTAAGAGAATCAAAGTTAACTTTTCGCGCTAATTTTGAGAAAGCCATCTATTTTCTCTCTTTTTTTCGCTTTGATTCCCTTTACTTTGAATCTTGTCCTTTATTAACAAATAGGAAGTTATTGGCCTTCAATTTAGCCACAAAGGATTAAATCGCCCTAAAAAAAGTTCTATTACCAAAATGAAAAATTATTTCACCGTGACAGTGAAATGTAAGAGGGGCTGCAATGCTTTCTTGCACAATAAAACCCCTATACCTCTTAGTTGTTTTTATTTATTTATTAATTAAGAGGAATAGTCGAGTACAATTCCGCTTCCTGCTTTTAAATCACTCAATCAAAATTCTGTGAGTGGACTTGCAAAGAAGCTTAGGCTGTAATTTAGGGGGTTTAGCTGGCATATATTTTAAAAAATAAAATATATAGTTATTAAAAATTTAAGAATTAAATTTGATATAATTAATAAGTAATATGATATTTTTAAATTTTTTATAATTTTAAAAAAATATTTTCCATCCAAAATAAAATAAAAATACTTTTATAAAAACTAATCTAAATTTTTTTTGATCAAAAAATATTTTTTTAGTGATTAATTTTTTTAAATTTTTTAACAGTAAAAAAACTCAATAAAATTTAGAAAGTGTTTTCTAAAAAAATTATTTGTATAAAACAAACAGTCCTTATAATTGACGACTCTCGTGGTGCCTATAGCAAGGCTTTGGAGGCCTGCATGCCAAAATACAAGGGAACAAAATTATACAAGTTCTATTGGTTCTCATGAATGGAGTTATTTCAATATATATAAAAAAAATAATGAAAAATGATAGTTCCAACTTCCAAGATGATTATTATTTAGTCTCTAAAAAGATTTAAGTATATTCGATTTATGATAGAAATCATGGAAATAATTAATATTTAAAGAAAACATAATTAATAGCATGCTAAAATATTCCCAGTACTCAAATAATATATAGCATACGTTAACATTAAGAAACTTCAAAAAATAAACATGCCTTAACATCCAAACAATATCTGAAAATTTAAGATTTTGACCTGAAATTACTACATTTAATATAATTAATAGAACCCACAGTACACCACATATTATGATCTTCCATAAACTCTTGCATAAACCCGCACCAGTAAACCTCTTAACCAGGACCACTCCTTTCTTTCTCTTAAAATTTCACCTTTGAATACATCTCCATCATTTATTTTTTTCGCAGCTAATAAGAACCCTAGAGACTTGTATATTAGCTACTCCCAACTTGATTTCTGACCCTGGAAGCCCACCCTACTGTAGAAACTGGATGAGCATTGATGGGCTGGACGCCAACATATATTGGATAATTGGGGTGAGCAGTATGATCACTCATTTCTGCTTCTAAACGGTCACGTTTTGATAACTCATTTCTGATCCTGGAAGCCCACCCTTCCATAGGAACTGGATGAGCATTGATGGGCTGGACGCCAACATATGTTGGATAATTGGGGCAAACAGTATGATTGCTCATTTGTGCTCCTAAAAGGTCACGTTCTGAAAACTCATTTCTGACCCTGGAAGCCCACCCAACTGTTGGAACTGGACGAGTATTGATGGGCTGGACGCCAACATACGTTGGATAATTGGGGTGAGCAGTATGATTGCTTATTTGTGCTCCTATAAGATCATTTTCCGGGTATCCAGAAAGTGGATAAGCATTGCTGGAGTAATGGAAGGCAGCATACATTGAATTATGGCAAGGAGTCTGATAACTCAGTTCTGCTCCTAAAAGGCCACTTTCTTTGTTAAGACTCGTATTTGCCCCCGTGTAGTTCCAATATTCCATGGATTGGGGTGGAGGGATATTTGACCTAAAGGAAGGACCGAAAGAAGAGCACCCATGGATCCATGGGTAGTTGGAGGCATTAACTAAGCTACGTGGGACTGGAACACGGCAACTCGCTCTTGCCCCTATCAGGTCACCTGTATAACCACCAATGGATCTGGTTGGAAGGCAGACGTTATTGCTCATCGTTGCTGCCCCCATAAGGCTCCCTCCTCTGGATATGCTTGAATTGCTCATTGTTGAATTGCTGCTTTGATGGTGTTGGTCTTAAGAAGCTGTAGATCAAACAGCCATATATATATATAGGATGCGAATTCAAGAGGAGCTAGGCCGGGCAATGGTATCTCTCATGTATTAATTCTGGATATCATCAAGGCACGCAATAAAAAGAGGATTCCCGGAAATTCATTTGTAGACGTAAAATTTCTCAGAAAGAAAGTGACATAAAATAAAATTAAATCTGTAATACGCGTACGCTGAACCATTATAGTTCTACATTTTCAAACTAGAGGATAGAATTGTAGATCAAACACCCACACACACACACACACACACACGCACACACACACACACACACACAGTATCTCTCTGGCGGCACGCAATTCAGAAAAGAGTACTTGTGAAGTAGAAATTGTCAACCAGCAACAGAGAGGTTTCCTGTAAAAAGCGTTCCGTGTTTTCTTTAAAAAAAGTGCAAATGGGTCCGTTTATTTGGAGAAAATAGTTTATTGATCCTCCGAAGTCAAATAAAAATTTCTTGAATATAATAAAAAATATATGAGTCATGGAAAATTATTTGATATTTTTATTATACTTGGTATAGGAAGATAATCTTGAAAACTTATGATCTGACTTTTCCTCTTGGTTAAATGCCTGATTATTAAGGTAGTTTCTTCTTTCAAAAGTTGATGCACATCATCCGACGTAGTTTGATGATGAAGACGATAATAATAAAATATGAAGGTGGGAAAGAATATCGAGAATCAAGAATGATGGCTTTCAAGGGTGACTTGAATTTCTGGGTAATTGTTATAATTGCCGGTGAGAATTAGTTGCCTCCCAATGTGTTCGGTACTAATTTAGTACCGTTTATTTGCTGAAAATTAGTTGATTATACTCGATATATTAAAAAATTGGTGTTTGATAAAATTAAAAAAATAAAATTATAAATTATTTCAAATAAAATAAATAATAATAATAAAAATAAGAACTAAATCTAATAAATAAAAAAATTGAAGGAGAATAAAAAAATATTTTTATACACAAATTATTTCAATAAATAAATAGCAATTAAAAGAATTAGAATTAAATATGACATATAAAAAAAGATGAAAGATGATGAAATTAAAAAAAATAATTCAATTTCATAATTTATTTTAAATAAAATAGATAGTTATCAAAAGAAGAGAGACTACATTTTATAGATAAAAAAAATTTCAATTAAAAAAAGGATAAGAGAAAAAAATAACAATAAAAGAATGATGACTAAAGTTAATATAAAAATTAAATTCTAAAGGATAAAATTGAAAAAAATAAAATAAAAATTCAAAATAAAATATATATCAATTAAAAAGTCGATAAATAAATTTGATATAATCAACAAATAATAGAATAAATTTTATTTTTTTACATATTCTGAAAAGTGAATTTCGCTTAAAATAAAAGGAAAACACTTTCCTAAAAAGTAAGCCAAATTTTTCTTTAACTCAAAAGTATTTTTCATTGACTCAAAAGTATTTCTCATTGATCAACTTCTTTAATAGTAAATAAATATGGAAATGTTTGGAAAATGTTTTTCTACAAAAACTACTTTTTATGAAATAAATAGGACCTAATATATGTATGGTAGCTAGCGTGACCAATCTTATGCATGGAGAATCCGTTTAAAAAGTGTGTTTTCCTTAAAAAAATATCAAATTAATATTTTTCAATAATTTTAATATGTTAAAATAAAAATATTTATAAATTATTTTAATATATTTTAAAATAAAAAACATTTTAAAAAACACTCTACATTATAATACCAAAGACATACAGATAATCAAACCAGGTGTTGGAGAAAAGTTTAAATTTAATTGAAAACTATTTGTACGCCTGCAATAAAAGAATAAGATTGAGCCGATTTGGATCACTCGATTCTTCGAAAATAAAATAAGTTTTTAGAAATGTAAACTTACTAATATTATTTTAATTATGTTTATTTGTGTTATATCGTTGTATTATACATATAGTGTCTATAAAACCTCATATAAACCTCTAATTTAATTTAAATTCTCCCTTGTATAAGATCTGTCGTACCCTCGCGGCGGAGCGTGGCAACCCTCGATTGCTTTCGGGGTTGTTTTTGTTTATTGTGTAAAAAGGAGTCGCCACCTAGTATTTTGATCACTAGAAACCCTAACTAGTCATTTAGAGATTCTAAGGCAAGGGACTGGTTGCGTAAAGGGAAGGTATTAGCACTCTTAGTACGCCCTACCTAAGGTAAGCTACTTGGTGTTTGGTTTGCTTTATAATTGCTATGGTGTTGGTGTTTTCTAATCCCATCAGTTTTTCTAGGTTTGATTCAAACTAAAATTATTAAGATAGAAATCCAAAGAGATTCCATGTGTTTTAAAAGCTTATTTTCTCTTAGTATTTGAAGAGTTTGCGACTCGTAAATCGCAAGGAGGGACAAAAATTTAGAAATCTAGGGCGCTTTAAAAGCCTATTTTTGCCTTAGTGTTTTATATTCTCACGGCTCGTAAACCATGGAGTAAAAAATTGAAATGTCTTTGATTATAATCAATGCTTCTTTCAAGGATGTGTGATGACTTATTATTCCTAGAAAATTATTTTGAATATAAATCCCTTTAGGATTTCTTTATCCAAACATTAACGGTGAATAATAGATGAATTCTATCCAAAATAATTTTTTTTTAATTTTTTTGGAATATTGGCCAATACCCTTTGGAGTTTTACAAACATGTTATAAAATCTAGAAATACAAGAAAATAATTTTTGTTGTGTTTAAGAAATCCATGCGAAAACACATTTTCAAAACTTCCAATATTTTTTTTTGAAAAAGAACGTTCAAAACATGTTAGAGTATTGACAATATGCAACACGCAAAAACATTTTTATATTTTGATCAAAACATGAGCATCACAATTAAATGCAAATATCATAATAGAAGGTAGCAAACCAACATATATATTATAAGATTTACAAGAAAACTAAAAACATTCAAAGCTGGCTTGACTTGAAATTTTATAACTGAAAATGAAACAACCATATGCTTAAGGGAGCTAAAGTTCTGAAACCAAAGTTTGAAATCAAAATCCTACTGCAGTATCCATGACTCATGACCTATTTTCTTTACCAATCCGGGAGAAACTGCCATACTAGTTTCATATAAAAGGGAAGAGCTTGGGACGACATGTTTTTATAAAACATACATATCATGGACTAAAACCAAAACAAACCTGGCTGGCTATTTCATCTTCAAAGAGCAGGGAGGAAAACACGAACAGAAAAAGGAGTTGATGATGAAGAAACAACAACCCCCCCGGTTCCTTATGAACCAGCGAAAGAAGGAAAAAAAAGAAACAAAAGAACCCGCCAACTCTTAACATAATCACCCATCTAAAACTCAAAGCCACGATAGGAACAAAAGGCAAGCGTTCATTGTATAGTCTAAAATTGAAAACGAATTTGCAAAGCAAAGACTAAATAGGTTTTTTAAAACATCAAAAACAACATATTTAAAGGCAGCAGAAGAGGAGAAAGTTAAGACTTATACTTGTAGATCTCCCTCGTTTCTACAACTCTCTCCTCTCTCCTTCTTTTCTTTTTTGTTTTTCTGCTCTCTTCCTGTTCCTTATGATTTTCATAATAACGAAGGGAAGGAAAAAACTCCCTATGTTCTCTGCGTTTTATATCTACTCCCTCTATTCTCTTTTCGTTTTTTTTGCTGCTCTCTCTTTTCCTTCTCCTGTTGCCTGCCTCCCTCTCGTTTCATTTCTCTCGGTCAGCAAAAGAGGCCTCTTCCCCTTTTTTTTCATCTTTTTTTTGTTCTTCTTTTCTCTTTGTTTTGCCTTCGTCTCCCTCTTTTCCTTCTCTCTTTTTTTTCCTGCCCCTTTCTTCTCCTCTTTCATGTTTCAATGAAGGCTTTTTAGTATAAAAGAAAGGCCTTTTTTCTTTCTTCTTGTTTTGCCTCCGTCTCCTTTTTTTTCTTCTGTTTTTTCTCCTCTTTTTAGGTCAACAGAGGCAGCGTATATATAGTCTATACACAACTCTTATTAGGAAAGATTCAATGCATTAATCTAGGATTCAAATCCCAGCTGATTTGCAGCCAAATAATTAAAATGAGGAAACTACAATATTGTCATTGATTATGTGTTGATTCTAGTGATTTCTTTCCAACATTAACACATCATCCTAGCCATCTATGTTAGGGATAAAATCCTAGCCATTAGATGATGGTGAGGTTCTTATCTTTATGGCATTTTGCAGCTGTAAAAAGTTGATGTTTCCTATGAATTATAGTTGCACAAAAGCGTGATTTTTCTTATTCGGTGTAGTAGAAATCCCGTCATTTATGATGATCCAACCCCCTCTCCAGCTTCCAATATTCTTCTTCAATTAAATCCCTCATTTTAGCGTTTTTCAATTCAGTCCTTGGTCGAGAAAAAAATCCCTCGAATCAGGCCCGTGAACTTGGGCAAAAATCCTTCTCGCGGCAGGAATCCCTGCTTTCACACTAGATATTCAAATGGGAATATCTTGGGCTTCTGATATTGAAATCAAGTGATTCAAAAGCCCAAATTTATCTACATGTCCCGGACTACAACTTTTATGAAGGATTCAAAGTGAGATAATTTTGTTTTGAATAACAGAATTGCAACCAAACTCGGCTGGAAACCTTCTCGCGGCAGGATTCTATGTTTTCACGCTAGATTTCAAATAGGAATATCTTGAGCTTCTGATATCAAAATCAAGCAATTCAAAAGCTCAAATTCATCTACATGTCCTGGACTACAAATTTGATGAAGGATTCAAAGTGAGATAAAATTGTTTTAGATAACAGAATCTGGCAGGGATCTTGTTGGTCAAAAATATTTTCTTGATCTGACAATGCCGAGCATCCAAATCTGACAAAGAGTCTGCCTTAAGAACAGTAACCCCTAGGACCCAATAAAGCTGGAGGTCAATTTTTCAACAAGTTACGAGTGACAGAATATAGCTAGGATGGTCAGATATCGTACGAAACCAAGTCAGAATCATAGCCTAAGTTGGAACAAAAAATTGCGATTGCAGCAAAACCAGTTTTTTTTAGTGTAAATTCTGAGGGATTTATCCAACCTTAAAGACCAAATTTAGCATTATAAAGACTCCTGATCAATCTAAAAAAACCTGATGATTTTGGCAGCAAAGGGGAAGGATAAAGAGAGTAGAAAACAACTCAAACAGGGTTTGAAAAAAAAATTTCTTTCTCCTTCACTTTTGTCAATTTTCCAGCAAACATGAGCTACACTCCTACACTCAGTTCAAAACGGGTATACACCGTCTCCAGCACGTGAGGTCCAAAATTAAGTAACAACAAGATCCAACCAAAGTTTGTTTGTAAACCTATTCTCAATTAAAAATATTTTTTACTACACCTTCACTCCCTAACATATTCATTCAACAAACTGAATTCTTATCCAACAATTATAATGTAAATTTTATTGAATTTCTTTTGTTAAAGAGTTTTAAGTATTTTTTTAAAAATAATTGAGAGGATATTGAAAAGAGTATTAAACCAATAGCCAAAGTAAAATACAGGAACAAGACAAAAAAAAAAAAAGAGGACCAAACTTAGAAAAAAAGAAAAAAAAAGAAAAAAAAAACAAAACTGATATGCTAGAACAAAAAACAAATAGACTACCTAATATTTCTTATTACACCACAATTTGATGCCATCAGAAGATCTTAAGAGGTCATTTCCTATATAAGTGAAGTTTGAATCCAGAATATGCAACCAAATAGTAACCCGATAAAGGATGATGGAGAAACAATCAAACAAACTTATAATTCTCTCCTAAAAAATAATTTTGTTTCTTAACAACCAAATATCCTAGGTAGTACTACTGGAGATTAGTCTCCAAGCTAATTTTTGAAATTTACCTTGCACCATTCCAGATAATTGCGAGTCTAGAGTGTTCAGCAAACAACATTGAATACCTCATTAATAAAAAAATTCATCCAAACACTCCTAGAAAAGTTACAACATTAATTTAGTGTTGTTCTTTTTTTGCTAAATCCAGGGGAGATCTAGTGGATGGATCTCTTACAACATTAATAAATGGTGGTTTGTGAAGTACCCCTAACTTTTCAAGACAAAGGGAACTGGATGTGTGACTATATTTATGTGTTAGGTTTAATGACACTATACATTGGATACCTAATTTATCATCGAAAAATTTTATCCAAACACTCCTAGAAAAGTTACACTCCCAGAAAACCCCTTGTAATCCAATTTTTTGCCTTACCTATATTTAAAATTAAGTTATATAGAAGTTGTCCTAACATAATCCAATCAACTTAACTGGTCATATAAAAACCTAAACGACCAATAAAAAAAATATGAGAACGAAATTAAAAAAAAATAACATAAAAAAACTTCTCAACCTTATTTTTTATTTAACTTGAACTTAAAATTAAATCATGTGAGAATTATCTAAATATAATTTAGTTAATTTAGCATATTCAAAAAATAATTGGGGTGACTGTTTGAAAAAATCTAAGAACAAAATTGATTAAAAAAACAAAATTGACTTAGTTTTTTTTTCTCCTCTTAGTGAAATGCTTGATTGTCAAGGGAGTTTCTTTTTTTCAAAAGTTGATCTACTTCATCCCACGCAGCTTGGAGTCCATTATCAAACTAGAGGATAGAGTTATAATAAAAAAAAATAAAAATATATAGAAAAGGAAAAAAAATACATGCATGTCTTCAGAATTCTTGGATTGATTAAACATCCAAACATAAAAAAATAATTAGAGTAATTAAATAGCTGATCATAATCAAATAATATATAGAAAATTAAGAAAATTCAAAAAGTGAACATGCCTTAAAATCCAAACAATATATATATCTGAAAATTTAAGAGTTTGACCTGAAATTATTACATTTAATATAATTAATAGAACCCACAGTACACCACATATTACGATCTTTCATAAACTCTTGCATAAACCCGCACCAGTAAACCTCTTAACCAGGGCCACTCCTTTCTTTCTCTTAAAATTTCACCTTTGAATACATCTCCATCATTTATTTTTTTTGCAACTAATAAGAACCCTAGAGACTTCTATATTAGCTACTCCCAACTTTTCCCACCACCATCCTCCATACTAAGCAAAAATCTCGAAATCCCTATCCTCACCAGTATTCATATATTTTTCAACGCCTTCTCGCGTTAGATAGCACAATTCCTTTATAAGAGAAATTAAAAGCTTCATTTTCATTGCTTCCTTAATGACATGGCTTTTAAACTAGGACGGACTATGTGCACCGGATAAACCCTGATGGACTGGATGCCAACAAATATTGAAGCATTGCGGAGAGGAGTGTAACAACTCATTTTTGCCCATGTAAGACCATTTTTTGTATGTGAACTGCCGACTGTGGGCACTAAATAAGTCTTGATGAACTGGGCGTCAGTATATAGCAAAGAATTTCAGAGAGGAATATCACAACTTATTTGTGCCATTGTAAGGTCACTTTCTCTATGTAAATTGCCTAATATAGGCACTGGATAAGTCTTGATAGACTGGACGTCAGCATATAGTAAATAATTTTAGAGAGGAGTATCACAACTCATTTCTGCCTCTGTAAGGTCACTTTCTCTATGTGAACTATCTAATATGGGCACTGGATAAGTCTTGATGGACTGGATGCTAGCATATAGTAAATAATTTTAAAGAGGAGTATCACAACTCATTTTTGTCCCTATAAAATCACTTTCTCTATGTGAACTGCCTAATATGGGCACTGGATAAGTCTTAATAGACTGGACGTCAGCATATAGTAAATAATTTCGGAAAGGAGTATCACAACTCATTTCTGCCCCTATAAGGTCACTTTCTCTGTGTGAACTGCCTAATATAGGCACTGGATAAGTCTTGATGGACTGGATGTCAGCATATAGTAAATAATTTCGGAGAGGAGTATCACAACTCATTTCTGCCCCTGTAAGGTCACCTTCTCTATGTGAACTGCCTAATATGGGCACTGGATAGGTCTTGATGGACTGGACGCCAGCATGTAGTAAATAATTTCGGAGAGGAGTATCACAACTCATTTCTGCCCCTGTAAGGTCACTTTCTCTATGTGAACTATTTAATACGGGCACTGGATAAGTCTTGATGGACTGGACGCTAGCGGATAGTAAAGAATTTTGAAGGGGAGTATCACAACTCATTTTTGCCCCTATAAGATCACTTTCTCTATATGAACTGTCTAATGTGGGCACTGAATAAGTCTTGATGGACTGGACGCCGGCATATAGTAAAGAATTTTGGAGAGGAGTATCACAACTCATTTTTGCCCCTGTAATGTCACTTTTTCCATGTGTTCTGTCTAATGTGGGCACTGAATAAGTTTTATTGGACTGGACGCCAGTAGATATTAAAGAATTTTGAAAAGGAGCATTACAACTCATTTCAGCGCCACTTTCTCCATGTGAACTGCCTTTGACTATAGATGTGGATTTAAAGTAAACCTCAAGACTCGCATCTGCCCCTGTGAAGTTCCCTTCCATGGATTGGAGTGAAGGGATATTTGACCATAAGGAAGGATCGAAGGAAGATACCTTGAGGTAACTATTAGCCCTGGTGATCCCCATATTTCTCATTGGTTGGACTTGAGGTCCGTTGGATAAGTAATGAAGGCTAGGATTCGGGTTATTCATTGCTTCCTTAATGACATTGCTCTTAGATGTGGATGGGTTGTGGGCATTAACTCTGCTACGTCGGATTGGATGGCTAGTAGATGTTGAACCATGAGGTCGAGGAACAAGGCCACTTTCTGTATAACCACCATTGGATCTGGATGGAAAGGAGACCTTATAGCTCATTGTTGAATGGGAAACTGCAGAGTACTCACAAAGATTTTTTAAAGAAAATGATTTGCGGGAGGATTGAAGCTGTTCAATAAGATGTGGATGAAGGGCGACGATAATTATTCGTTGCTGCTTTGATGGTGGTGGTCTTAAGAAGCTGTAGATCAAACAGCCATATATAGGATGTGAATTCAAGAGGAGGGGTCGATGGTATCTCTCTGGTGTTCTGGATGTCGACGTCAAGGCATATAATGCGGCGAAGAGTGGTGAAGATGTAAAACAGAGAGTTCCTGGAAATTCATGTGCAGATGTAAAATTTCTCGGAAACAGACATTGAAATAAAATAAAATTAAATCCTAATACGCGTACAGTGAAGCATTATAGTTGTCTTGTCAAACCTCATTACCTGATACCTTTGAAAGATAGATCCATCGCTCTTTACAATTTTTGTTTTCTAGCGGCATAATAATTTTTATATTTTAATTATAGCTAGAGATCCATCATATCCTCTTGTTATTTGCTCAGTAAAGATTTCCTTTCCGGAGAAGATATATTTTGAAGCTATTTTAGTTTTTTTTTTCTATTGTTATTTCCTAAAGATTTTATAATATTCAGTAAGTAATCAATGCTATTCTCTTAGTTAATTTTTGTGCATACTTTAAAGAAAAAAAATAGATAAAATTAGAAAAAAACTAAATAAAAATATTTTATCATTTTTAGTTAGTAATAAGTTTAATTTTCTATTTTTTTATATCTATTTTTTTAAAAAAATAAATTAAAAAAACTAATAAAATATGATTTAATAATAATTTTTTTTTATAGAAATTGTACAACATACACAAACGCATCCCAATTTTTCTAACGTGAAACTTGAAACGTCGAGATAAATACTATCGAGATCTTTCGGGAGAATCTAAAGATTCTAAACAATAACATGAAAAGAAGCACAAGAAACCACCAAAACAACGACATCTAAAGAAGCATAAGAAACAAACAAAACAAGCTATTTTAGTTTGAGTTTGATTGACGACGAAGAAGATGATGATAATAAAATATGAAGGTGGGAAAGAAGATGGAGAATCCAGACTTTCAAGGGTGACCTTGATTTCTGGGTCAATTGCTATGATTGGCGGTGAAAATTAGTTGATTATACTACACCTTCACACCCTAACATATTCATTCAACAAGCTGAATTCATATCCAACAACTATGATGTAAATTTTATTGAATTTCTTTTGCTGAAGAGTTTTAAGTATGTTAGACCCATGATAGAGATTACAGGTGTAAATATTTTTAAAAAATAGATAATAATATGGTAATAATCTAATTTCCAAAAATGTTAAAATTAAAAAGAACCCTAAAATTAAAACTAAACCTACCTTAACATCTATAACACACTAAAATTGTTTTGGCTTGATATTATTATATTTGATAGAATCCATTTCTAAGCTTGCTAATTTCAACATCAACGGAAGGAAAAAATATATATATATATATATATATATATATATATATATATATATATATATATATATCCTTCCCCGATAATATCGCCATTCCAGTGTTAAGGTTGCATAGCATGACACAATGTAGTATTGCTATTGATTTTTGGAACATTGACTTAAATTCTTTCGTTGCTTTTATTATATCATATTTTTTCCTTTTCGCTCTGTCGATCGGTTCTTTTATTTTTTTTAAGGTTTTATTTTTAAGATACTATTTTGAAAAGAAAAAAATATTTTAATAATTGATAGCTGATAGAGTCAATATTTTTGGCTTATATTTTTGCGGCATAAAGGCAACGTGGATATAATAATATGCCAAACCTAACATATTTGGATTATATAATTAGCAAAATTTAAAATAACATGGATATCACAGTATGTTTTATAAAAGATTATCATGCATGGAGATTCCATCTCTTGTTGGATTTTTATTTGCCAGCTTGTTTTGTAAATGGTCACGAGTGCATTACCTCTCATGGTGGCTCTTCTGTCTTCAGAATTCTTGGATTGATTAAACATCCAAACATAAAAATAATAATTAGCGTAATTAAATAGCTGATCACAATCAAACCATATTCATCTTTTACGGTACAACTATCTCGAATTAGATTTGTGAAGCTACAAAGTTCACCCACAAACATACGTTTGATGAAACAACAATAAATTAAACAAGGGAAGAAAGAAAAAGAAATTGATGGAGGATTCATTAATTTGTAGAGAGATTCACGTGCTGACAGAATAAATAAAATGATATATAGCCCAGGACTGATCCTTGGTAGCTCACAAACAACCCTGAGATTAATCTACTCTAATCCCGATCACTATTGTAGAGGTGAAGATAAGATGATAGCTAGACGAGGCAGTACCAGGGAAACGACAGCGTTTGATGGACTGGAAGAGAAGACAACAAGTTTGCAGGCAGCTAGGTTTTTTTTGTCTCGGCAGAAGAGGATGACGAATTAGAAGAAGGGGGTTTGTATACATCGCACTCAAAATGACAGCGTTTTGGAACTGAGAATGTCAAAAGACCCCCAGATGTTTGGCTCGCTTCACACTTTGATCCTCCCAGGCTTTTAATTCATACAATCTTGGTCAACATTAAGCCAAATTGTCAAATGTTTCTCAATTGGGTCATTGGATTATTAAATTCCTCAAATTTGTGTAGAATTGGCTGTCAAATCACAAACCTTGTTCAATTAGGCTCAAATTGATTGAATTAATAACAATAATACCTGCCAGGCCATGTCAATTTAGCATTTCGGCCAATTCTTTTCAATTACTACCCCCAAAATGCATGAAAAATATATTAGGTATATTATTTTATTCAATTCTTAAACTAATTATAAATATAATTAAATATTATTTTATTTAACACCGTTCAAATTTTACTATTTTTTCAAATAAGATTATAGAGATAATTTTTTAAAAAATAATTAGAAAGTAAATTTTTGTACAACCCATAATGATTGTTTTAAATGTTTTTTTGGTTGTTTTGATGGGAGTGATAATTTTTACTGTAATATAATTAAATAAAAAATAATTTTTATAAAAATCATTAAATCTAATTGGGTCCAAAACTGAAGTTGTGGGTTAACTAGTTAAGTCAAGCCATCCTTAATGGTTTTAAGATATTATTATTTTAATATTAAAAAAATTAATATCTTGAATTTTATTTTAAATCAAATCAAATTTTAATCGTTATATTTCATGTTTTTAAACTTACCCAAATCATTCCAGTTGTATTAGATATAAAATCCTGCATGGTTTTATTTGAAATTCAATTAATCTGGCAAGAAGGAATGTATGGAGATCTCCAAGTCGATATGCTAGGAAAGGTTTAATGAGACCACCAAAAGTTCATCGTGGCAACGTGATAGCATTGTATTATTTTTATTTTTTTAATACAATAATGCCTAAATTATCAAAATGTTGATAAGAGTTGCTTTTGGAATAATGATGGAATTTTGTCCAAGAAATAAATACTGTAGTGAAAGATTTTCTTAAAAAGAAAGAGAAATTAGCTCGTTAATGAGATAGATAAAATGAATTTTAGTTATAATGATATCTTTTTTATCCATAGTTTAAATGGTCCAGATTTTTTTTTTGTATATGTCTTCTAATGATTTTTATTTTTATTAAATAAATGACATGGATAATATCCTTTTTAAAAAATATAGGATAACAAAACTAATCAAATCAAATTAAAAACTTCGTCATCTTCCTCTTCACCATGCACCAAATCACTTCAACCATCTCAATTAATTAATCTTGAATTGTATGGATTTAAAATAATACACTAATAGATTTGGACGAGCAAAATATCATTGATTAAGTGACAACAAGCAATGGGAACTTTATAATCAAAATTAAGCAAAAAAGCATCAGTTAATTTCAACACAAACGCATCCCAATATTTTCTTCGCTACAAAATCAAAGTGCACGTATAAAGATTTGAGTAACTCATGAGCACTGATCATCTTGAAAATGGAGATGAGGAGACAGCAATAGCACGTAAATTTCTCTCCTGTCACTCTCTCTCTCTAAAATTGTTGCAGCCTTCTCTTTCACCAACAAATCCTCAATTAAAATCCAGCAGCCTCTCTACAGCCACGCTAGCACTGACCTCCACTGAATCGACACCACTTAACCATCTCCTCTGCCATAAACCCGATAACACCTGTAAACTAAACCCTCACCCATGCATCCCTTTATCTGCCGTTGATCTCTCTTTTCCCTCACACAACCACACGCATATACCACCACACCACATCGACCATCACTGAACTACCATCACGCAACCATCTTCTCTGCCATAAACCTAGTAACATAAGAAAATCAAACCCTCATCCATCTCAACCACTCTCACATGCTGATCTCCAATTTCCGGCCCTCACACAACCACAAATAAGCGCCTATACACAACCTACCATCACCAACCTCTCCATCACCATCGTCCTCTTCTCTTGCAGCATCATAGCATCGAACCAACCTCCGCCTAAAACTAACAAAACACAAACCCACAAACCCTAACCAAACCAGCACCATCACTTCACAGAAACAACATAACCCACTGTCATCGCTCTCGCCAAAAAATAGTAGCAGCTTGAGAAATGGTGGAGCTATGCTAATTGGTACAATTTTGAGAGAGAGAGAGAGGCGAAGAGGGATTTTGGTTAAAGAGAGAGCATCACACCATTAAACTAGCCTATACCTAAAACCAATACAACACAGACCCGCAAACCCCAACCACACTAGCATCATCACTGCACAAAATCAACAACACGACCTGTTGCCTTCTCTCTAACAAAAATAGCAGTAACACAGAAGCTAATGGTGCTATGTTAGTTAGTACTATTTTGAGAGAAATGAAAGATATTTTAGTTAAAGAGAGAAATGAGGGATCTGGATTATTGATATACACGAGCATTTTCATATTTTTATTGTGATTTAAAACTGATATTAAAGTGTAATTTTTTAAAATATAGAAAGTAAATATTATTGGGCTCAAAACATAAAGGATTTGAATTAAGTTTCTCTAACAAAACCAATGCATACAACATTGAAAAACAAGGGGAAACCTACACATCAAGTTTGTATAAATTAATATGATTTATACCGCGTGGGAATTGTCTAAATATGATTTAGTTCACGAACTACCAGCCGCCCTTCAGAGTCAGTTTCTGGATCATCTTCTGATTCCTGCTTTCTTTTAAGATGCGCAGTTGATCAGAGGGTTGATCTTGGAGAATGGTATTATAAATATCTAATGGTTAGTGGAGTTACAGGTTTCTTCTCTACATGTAAAATTTGATGTGTAATAATGAATGGTGCGCGAAGTGTTCTAACATCTCAAGACTAGAAAATAACCTGAGCTGCATGCCTAGCCCATAAAACATGATCGACAACATGTTTTGGCTTAGTGAGGCCATTTTGGCTTGACCAGAACGACTGGGTTTGTTTTTTTGTTTTTTTTAAATCATGCACTATCATTTACTATGATTTCTTAAAGAAGATGACTTAAGGTAACTATTAGCATTAAAAAAAAAACATTGTTATTGATAATTTGATAAAATTATATTTAACTTATATTCATATAATCACACCTATAAAAGAATATAATAAAAATAAACATAATAAAATTATCTTCTTTGATTAAAAAGTAATAATAAAATGTTACCTTCATTATTTCCTTAACACATTTAAATTCAAATAATCAATAATATTTACTTTATAGTCATTTCTTTAACATCTTTCTCAATGACTGGACCTTCCGTTGGAAAGGCGATCGAACAAGGTTTTCCGCTGTTTCCTTATTGAAGTTGCTTTTAGATGCGGGTGGATTGTGAGCTGCGATGGACAGGATAGCTTGTAGATGTTGAATATTTATGAAGAGGATTACGACAGCTCATTTTTGCCCCTACGAGTTCTCTTTCTGCATAATGACCAATATTGGATGTGGATAGAAAGGAGAGCTTAGAGCTCAAATTGCTCAAATCGTGGGCGTTAGTAAGCAACTCATTTCTGCCCCTACGAGTTCTCTTTCTGTATAACCACTATTGGATGTGGATCGAAAGGAGAGATTAGAGCTGATCATATCGCTCATCTTTTCTCTGATAAGGCTATCTTTTACGGATTGGATTGAAGAGGTATCGGACAAAGAAGAAGCGTCGTCATAAATATAACTGCTCATTGTTGAATTGGAAACTGCAGACTCAGTACGATTTTTGAAAGAAACTGATTTTCGGGAGGACTGGAGGTAAATTAGATGTGGATGAAGGGCGGTGATAATTATTCGTTGCTGCTTTGATGGTGGTGGCCTTAAGAAGCTATAGATCAAACAGCCATATATTGGATGCGAATTCAAGAGGAGGGTCGATATTATCTCTCTGGTGTTGTGGATGTCGTGATAGCTACACACTTCATCTAGATATGAAAATTGTAACTCTGATAGAGGCTTCACACTTCATCTAGATATGGAAATTGTAACTCTGATAGAGGTATATATATGAGATGAATTCTACCAGAGCCTCTATCAGAGTTACAATTTCCATATCTAGATGAAGTATGATGGATGTTCTTCTCTCGATAAAGCCCTTTTCACCTCCACTTGTGCGCAAAAGAAGAAAATGAAAATTGCTGGAAAAAAATTCCAAAACCATTTACATTGCAAAAAACAGTTCAAACCACAATAATTCACCTCTTTTTTATGCTTGAATTCTTTATGAAGTTCAGATAAATAGGTCTCCAAGTTGGAATTGTCCCATAAACGTCTCTAAACTAGATCTTCCTTTGTCGATTCGTCTCCAAGTTGGAATTCTCCCATAAACTAGATTTTCTTTTCGGGGTGGTGTTTGGAAGAGCCCTGACACAATGG
>Ga0325402_1001609_pt1 | contig 18782 bp, 9 predicted proteins | sample PopdelMetagenome_22_FD_207212 | JGI IMG/M metagenome (GOLD analysis project Ga0325402, IMG submission 207212) | Populus deltoides microbial communities from Bellville, Georgia, United States - Xylem-PdKOR-R3 | ecosystem: Host-associated > Plants > Phyllosphere > Stem > Wood/Secondary xylem...
TATGTATGTATGTATGTATGTATCAGAACCCCTTTTCGTCCATAACATCTGAAAGAGAGAAGGGTGTCTAAATCAGAATCTTGTTTCAAGTGAACGGTACTATATATATATGTATCAGCTTTGGCCATAACATCTGAAAGGAAGAAGTGTGTCTAAATCAGAACCGGATTCATCTGTTTACATAAAAGTTTCAGATGGAACCCCTTTTATTTCATAGATTAGGAATAACAAAACACACAATCTATCATTATCTCTTAATTAATCCACACACACACACCATCTGGGCTAGCTTCAGATGGCTCTTCCTGTAGCATTACAGTACTTGAGGATACTGTCGTCGTCCAAGCATCGGCATGATAGTCTCTTCTTTATAGAATGAAGCATCCTCCTCTACAAGGAAAAAACAAAAGAATTGAGCATAGAAAGCTCGTTACTTACTCAATAAATAATAATTAATATGCTTCTTTTTTTCCTTAATTTCTATATATTACATGACAATCATTTTACTAATTATAAAATACAAAAAGATAAGTCCTTGGGAATTTTGTTTTATTAAGAAAATGCAAAAATTTCAAATTCTTTGGGATTTGTTCTTTTTGGAACCATTTATTTTGAGCCCGATATTGTGATATTAATTACTTATTAAAATTTTTATTTATTTAAAAATACATCAAAATAATATAATATATTATTTTATTTTAAATTTTTATTTTGGTATTAGCATATTAAAATAATTTAAAAATATAAAAATAATAATAATAAAGAACTTATTTAGCTGGGGGTCAAATATGCAGTGTAATACTAATAATTGTAGTATAGGGAAATTCATAAAACTCACTCATCTCGGGGTCGGGGTCGGGGTGGCGGTGGCGGTGGCGGTGGCGTTGGCGTTGGCGGATAAATAATTATAACATCACGCGGACGACGACGACGACGGCGACGACGACGACCAGGAACACGAGCACTCAGTGGTACCGTTTGACGCATTAACCCTTCCTGTAAAAGAAGTCATGGTTTATCGAATTGCTAGCTCAATGCTTACATCCATAGAAGCTAAAAAACAGGTCTATATTGTTCATGGGCAGGATTATATCCATGCAATGACTTAACTGTAAAAGGAGCTTGTCTCCCATGGTCATCATCGTCGTCGTCGTCGTCGTCGTCGTCGTCGTCGTCATCGTCGTCGTCGTCGTCGTCGTCGTCGTCGTCGTCGTCGTCCTCGTCATCCTGCAAAACAGCATGGTACGTATAAGTAGTCAGTAAGTTATAGATTGTTGTTGGGCCTAAGTGATTCACCTGAACAAGTCCCTCAAGTTTGACTAGACGAAATGTATCATCGTTCTTGACCCCGCAATGTTCGAGGATATCCGTGTCGTGCAGCAACCGGCTATCAGAATATAAAGCTTGCTGCTCAATAGGAATCCCTTCTGTTTCTTTGATTTTGGCCTTGACGCTCGAGATGTTATCTGTGCTCGCCACGTCCAGAGTGATTCGTTTGCCTCCAGGTATGATTTCCACGATGATCTGCATAGCTGCTAGGAGCCTTAGAACAAAGGCCAAATATAGATAATAAAATCCTGATGATTATTAGAGTAATTAGCAAATGATTTGGTTTAAATATCTCTTTTCTTGAAGAGGGATTTCAGTGCTTATGAGCTAATTTGATTGACAGAATGGATTCAGAGGCATGGTTTTTAAAGGTAGTCTGAGTATTTTCCTCGTGCTTAAGCTAGCTTGAAAAAAAAAATAGAGAATTTTGAGGTCGAAAGCAATGGCATCCGATTCAAAAGAAAAAATAAAAAAGGTTAAATCATGGCATGGAAGATATATACTACTTCTGATCATGTGAGAAATTTAAAGTATAAATTCTTCACGTAAAATCGGTGTTCCTTTCCAAGGATATTTGATTGATTGATTGTATTATAGTGGCGAATAAGAAGCTTCTATCGGCGAGGCGAGGCGATGCCTGATGGGAAAATGATCTATCAAATAATCATAAAATTAACAATTATTGTTAGGTGCAGCTGGTCACTGATAGATTTTTATATATCAGCACACTCTCGTGAGCAAACTTGATATTTAAATGGTTGAATATCTTACAGGTTTTTTTTTTTTTTTTTAAAAAAAGTAGATCTGAGTTTTAATTAAAAGAAAAGAGATACAATAATAGATTTTAAAAACCTTAGTGCGTAGGTAAAAATAGATACACCACACTACCTTTTTTCTACAATTAATTTCGCATAAAAACAAATGACTCGAGATATCTGAACAAATCTTGTCATCAAATTATTTTTGTATATAAATTAAAGTTCGAGGGTTCAGATACCTTTTATATTCTCGAATATGACCAATATATATATATATATATTCTAGATGTTATTATTGGAAAATTGTCTCGTGCTTTCAAGTGGACAGTACTATATATGCATCAGCTTCGGCCATTATAATATCTGAAAGGAAGAAGGGTGTCTAAGTCAGAACCAGATTCATGTGTTCATATAAAAGTTTCAGCTGGAAACCAACGAGTAACACTGTGTTTGGAACGGATGTTAACATGCACTTCATGTTAACATGCACTTCATTTTCTTGATATTCTTGATTCGCGGTCCTTTGATACTTCTTAATTTAGTGCTACATCGATATGCATGCATGTTAGCAGCTGGCTAATAAACCTCTCTTATAGGTAGTCCGAGTATTTTCCTTGTGCTTAAGCTAGCTTGAACAAAAAACAAAGAATTTTTACGTCAAAAGCAATGGCATCTGATTCAAAAGAAAAGGAAAAAAGGCCTATCATGGCACGGAAGATACTCCTGATCATGTGAATTTTCTAGCATGAATTCTTCACGTGAAATCGGGGTTCCTTGCCAATTTTATTTGATTGATTGTATTAAAATTATAGTCGATCCACTTGTAAAATTAACCCCAAAACTAATATTAATAAACCCAAACTTTAACCCAAACAAGTTTTGAATTCTAATTAAAAATAAAATATTAATTACTTCAAATAAACCTTATGTGTGTAACTGATATAAAAGAAATAAAATCCATAAATCAGATTCCTATGCTGCCATGATAAGAGAAGAAGAAAAGAAAATATTGCAGGTTTGATACAAGGCTTATTTATAGCCTACAATACCACCCAATAATCTTAGAAACTAAATGAGAAGTTGTTGTCCAAGTAGTTTACTAGATAGAAAAAGATTTTAATTATAACCTTGTATTTGTCATTCTTTTAAAACGAAACTAATTGTTGTCCTTAACCTTCCTTATAGAATTAGAAAACTCTCCAAAATAAGCTAACCAATCTCTTATGAAATACCATCAGCCCTTCCTTACTTGTGTAGTTAGGATGAATTACGAATAAGGAATCCATGAATAAAGAGTCTTTGTCACACTTGAAAATTATGTTGTAATCCATTAAAAATCCTTGTAAAAATATAAAATTTCTAAAACAAGCTAGCACATCCTTGTAGAAAAAGGATCTTTACCAAATAGAAACTCCACAAGTCAAAATAAAACAAATAACAAAACTTGTATAACTTGTTCTGACCTATACTGTAAGGTCTTCCAAAACTTCGATTGACCTAGAATTTTATCCTAACATAGAATAATATTCTAGAAAAATCTAGGTAAATTTTCAGCCCAATACAACAATTGGATTGAGAATTATGATTACTTTTGTAAAACTGGACAGTTCCCATTACTTCTGAGGTATACTTATTAAATCCGTTCTGGAGTTGATCTTGTCAAGAGATCAGGTTTTAAAGTATTTAAGTTGACTAGGGTCAACTTGAAAAAAATTAAAAATAATTGTTTGAGATTTTAATATTTTACATGAAAAAATTAAGAAATAATCTATATATATTATAAATAATAAAATTTAAAAGAATATTTCAAAAGATTTTTATCATATGTTTGAAAAATATTATTTTCTCATTTTGAATTGAAGTATTTAAATAAAAAAATTTATTATCCCACATTAAAAAAAAATATTTTTTTTATGAGAACATAATATATATATACACACACTTCTTGAACACAATATAAATATATTAGAAAATATTTTTTTTCTTTCAATTATTTCACAATTAAAAACAACATGCATTTACCGCGAGCAACCCATCTAGGGCGAACCAAATCATGCTATGAATTCCCCTTGGATTTACAAGAAACATAAATAATTATATTGGACATATTTTATTACGCAAGATCACGAGCCGCCGATCTGGGTCTGAATATTATAGATTTCGGTCTTTTCTGATTTTTGGATTTTTTTTTTATCAGTTTTGTTAGAATTTTTATATATGGGATTAACATGGTAATTAAGAAGGTTTGTTTATTTTTTTAATTTCTTGAGTTTGAATTTTAGAATCAGTATGTACATACAATAATTATTAATTTTATAATGTATCAAATGTAAAATCATCCGATGAAAATCTTAATTAGTTTTAATTAATGCGTAACTGTAATCATTAAAAAAACTTTCTTCGTTAGAAAATGCGCGCGCGCGCGTGTGAGCCGGCCACCGGTAACTTGTTCTGCCCTAGAATGTTTGACTAATTGCTTGTATTAAAAAAATACAACAATTAAAGCGCGTGGTTAACAGACATTATTATTGCTTGATAAAATAACAAAGATTATGACCACAGCAAAGCAAATATAAGGGAAATAAATAATAATAATAATAATAACAGCTGCAATAATAATAATAATAATAATAATAATAATAATAATAAAATTAGAGGGGTTTGCTTTTCTTATTATTTCAGGTTTAAATCCTATAATTGTTAATATAATACCTACTGAAAGCTTTTATAATCATTAATTTTAGAACCCGTGGGATTAATTAAGGTACACACAAGCAGATCCGAATATTTATGTTAATAAAAATAAATAATAATAATAACAATAACAATAATAAAGAAACAGGGGAGGGGAGAGGAAATCAAGATCATGTGATTTTTTTATTAAATTTAAATAAAAGGGAAATAAATAATAATAATAACAGCTGCAATAATAATAATAATAATAAAGAAATTAGGGCAGCGACGCAAGCTTTTCCATACCCTTAACCTCTAGAATATGTAGAGCGTTGAGGGCAGCGACGCAAGCTTTTAAAGCGATGGAGCTTTAGGTCTTTTGAGCTAGAAAGCTGAAGGTACCCAGACAAGACTTTAATTAATTAATTAGCACTTAATCTTTAATTTTTAATCTCAAATAAAAATAATAGTCTAAAAGTGTCAGTGAAAGGGGATTTAAATACACACACACTCTAAATGCATATTCAGATTAATTAACTGCTTACAAGTTTGGGATTTAAAATAAAAAAGAATGCAATTTTACAGTATTTATATGTTCATTGGAAGTGATTTAAAAATATATTTGGTTTTAAAAAATATTAAATTGATATTTTTTTATACTTTTTAATGATTTTAATATATTTTCTAGCAAAAAAATATTTTAAAATAACACACTGAACAATAATACCAAATACACACATAATAAGTGTTCGGAAATGCAGTAAATTTTGTTTCAAAAGTGACTTCACTTAAAAAATCTTCAAATTATATTTTTAGTATTTTTTTGATAATTTTAATGTGTTAATATAAAAAATATTTTAAGTAAAAATTACCTTTGAAAAATACCTTGTATTATAATATTAAACACATATTCTAAATTTTTAATGATTTAATTGACTTTATGAAATTTTATTTAAATTCATCAAATCAATTATAAAAAAATAACGAAAAGTTAATCCAATCATTCATCTATTTATATAATGATTTAAGTCCTTTTTCAAATAATTCCCCAACAATTATGTACATTGAGATTGAGTGTTTAATAATACAGCAGAAATTATTTTTTAAAGTATTTTTTATTTAGAAATACATCCAATAATATATATTTTTTTATTTTTAAAAATTTATTTTTAATATTATCACATCAAAATAATTAAAAAATATATGAAAAAACTAATTTTAAATAAAAAAATTAAATTTTATCAAACCTCTATTTATACTGAACATGGCTTAGAGCCTATTTAGTATTATGATAGCGGTTATTTTTTAAAATATTTTTTGTTTGAAAATATATTAAAATAATTTTTTTATTTTTTAAAAATTTATTTTTGATATTAGTAAATTAAAATGCTTTGAAAACATTAAAAAAATTAATTTAAAGCCAAAAAAATTAAAAACATTATTTTTTTTAAAAAATTTTAAAATAAAAAACAAATAGAATCTTAATTTGAGATTAAAAAAAAATAGTCATCCCAATCTCTCCTCTCGGATGGGGACTTTTTTGAGATTTACTCTACTTTTCCCTGTTTTTGTGTACGTTTTTTAATCTATTTTACACGCGCCTTATATAAAAAGCCTTGAGTAGATATGAAATCTTCGGCCACCGGCACGAACCGCAGATACTGGTCTGAGAGGCAAGTGCTGCCAGCCCAACTCCCAAAAAATGGTTCCGTCTCTCATTACTTCCTTGGTGAGTATGTCTCTCTTTCTTTCCCTGTCTTTATTTACAAACTTGTACTCTGTTGACAGGGAAACAACTTTATGTAAAAATTGCCACCCGCCAACTTACATGTATATAGAATGGAACATGATTTGCTGTTTTTCTTTTCTTTTTTGGATTTTGGAACTTGGAAGTGTTATTTTCTTGAAGTGGGATTGATGGTATCCATGCTTTATAGAGATGTTTATTAGTAAATATTGTTTAAGTGAAAGCAAGATGCTTTCTTTTTATTGGGTTATTTTGTTCCTTGTTATTATATTTTCGCAAGGCCAAATTTGCTAACGAGAGAAATGAAGTTCCGGGCATCTTGTAACTTGGAGTCTGCTGCCATAGAAATAATCCTTTCTAAGTTTTTGTTGTTTTGAATTGTTTTTCTCTCACATGGAAACAAGCAGACAGTGAGAGTTGGATGTTCCCATCATGTTAGGGTCCTGTTTTATTGTCTAGTAGGGAGGTTTTTTTTTTTGCTTGATCTGATATTGGGAGTTTGTGGTTTTAATGTTGAAATTGAGAAGTGGAGTTTAAAGCTGTGTTTTTTCGTGTAATATTTTCTTTGCAGTAGCTGATATGTAGATAGACTGGTGGGAGACCTGGAATTGGAAAATGTGAATCGGTTGGTGATAGAAAGAGTTCTGCCAACAAGTTGCATCTAGCTGTCCTCTAGGATATCCTTGTAAAGAGTTTAGGTTTTGGACCCTTTTATGTGAAGTTTGTTTTTGCATGAATCTATTAGTAACTGAGGTAAAGATATATTATTTTTCACAGTATGCGAGGAAGAATATGGATATTGACATTAAGGATATTTGGGAAATTCATTTATTTTATTTTTTTAATTACCAAGGATTTCCTGTAAGTTGTTCTTAAGTATGAATATGATCCTTGTTCAGGGAAGTCACGGTCACAAACTGACAATAGAGGCAAATATTTGTTCTAGGAAATGGTTATATGTTATCAATTATTGCTATAAGAAGAAAAAATTGCTGGCTTGTTGAGGACAACAATTGACTTTTTATTTGAAAGAAAAATTAGTTCATTGAGTTGAATTGGCCTGTTATTTTACTTTCTATTTTTTTGCAGGGTTGATGTTTCCAGCACTAATTCATACAAGTACTCATCTGAAAGGTGGGATATTTGGAGTTCCACGCTTCCATAAAAGAGAAAGTCAATTCTCCATCAGAACACCATGGAAATTTTCCTTCCAACCAGCTTATGTAGACATGTATAGTCTGAGCAGACGTAGGAAAATCCTTTCCCAGGAAAAAGGTAATATGATAATTGCAGCTGCTTAATATGTATTGATATTTAAACAATGAGCACGTTAACTGAACAAATTTTTATATGAAATAAGAATGTACATGGTATTAATAATCTTGATCTGGGGTGTGACAGGTTGATTAGTAGTTTTAAAACTTCTTTTATTGGTTTAACATTTCAGGTTTTAGGTATCGAAACATGGCATCTCAAAACATGGAAAAACTGGAAAGTAATGTGGCTATCATAGATTACGCGCAAGATGTGCCTCTTTCAACTTCATATGAAGTAGCCATGGAAGCTCTCTCTTCCCTTATTAGACAGAAAAAACGCGGAGATCAAAAGGGGATTGGTGGTAAATATGGAAAATTGGACAGGATGCGGATATATCTTAAGGTAACAATTTACTATTCTTCCAACTTTTTGCAGATGCTCAAGTATTTATGCGATCAAGGGCCTATGAACCAGCTATATTTCTCTTCTGTGTACAAGTTAATATGACTGCCCATTTCCATTTTCTGTTGGATCAATAATGATAATTGGTTTATCTTATTTATTGATGTTGTCTCTGACAAGCAAGGGATCAATACATTTTACGGTCAACCTATTTCCAGGTAGTAGGAACAGAAAGTGCTTATTGAGGTTTTTACAGCACCTCATCAGATTAGAATATCAGTTTTCTATTTTTTCCCATTCTTTTCCTGAATGAAATCTCCTGAAGTTGAATGATTGAATGAATGTGTATCTTCAGATACTAGACTTGGAAGAGCATATGGCTGGGCTCAAAATTATCCATGTTGCTGGAACTAAAGGGAAGGTACTGATCCATTTTAATATATTTGCTTAACAAATTAACCAGGTTTAGACCATAATCCACTCCTTGAAATTTGATTTAACATTATATCAAGCATAATGTTAATTGTTGTTACTATTTGAAAACAATTATGTTCTCTGAAAGGTGAGAGCCGCATCAGAATTACTCAATAATGTGAGTTGATATGAGCGTGAGGATAGAAGTATAGTTGTATGACTTCAGTTCTAGGGTGTCTGCATGGCATTGATATTAATATCCTTCTCTGGAATCTTCTATCTATGTATATACTACTAGATTTTGTTCAATATTACACATGAGAATCATTTTAAAACATGTGATAATATTTTATCACACTTTCTTAAACTCAGTTTCATCTTCCTTTGATGGATCCATACTTCAGGGTTCAACATGCACATTCTGTGAGGCTATGTTAAGGGAATCTGGTTTTCGAACAGGGCTGTTTACTTCTCCTCACCTAATTGATGTTAGAGAAAGATTCCGGATAAACGGGTTAGTTTTTTATTGAGTTCCATCTTTGTTTATCCATTATGTTGTGCATTACTTGATCAGACAGACTCTCCTTTCCCTTTCCTTCACTCCTCCTCTTCTGTGGAAACAAAACCATCCATGATCATAAGTTCCACGACAACAATAAAAGTAGTACAATAAACAGATCCCCTAATAGTAGAGGGCTAGAAAATCTAATGCCATTGGGGAAAAAAAAAGATCCTTACGTCTTGTGCAAGAATGATGAGACCACTCAATAACCAGTAGGTCATCCAATGCACTTCGACCTTGTCAGTTTTTTTCAAAAGAGGCTGGTAGCCTCTGTTTCCATGAATCTTTGGCTATATCATTCCAAGTCATCTTCCCATTCTAATAACTTTATTTGACTTGTCTGTATGTCAATCGAGAGGTAAACTTAGGATTTTGTGGAAATAACAAGCTGGTTTGACATAAGATCACTAGCACCTTTTTACCATTTTGAAATAGTTTGATGCATTTGGTTACTAAGTCAATCGGCTTGGGTAGAGGATTTCTCTTCCTAAGAGGAGGTGCATTGGTAGAAAACAGTCTTTTTAGATGTATGAAGTCTAAATTCACTGATATGAATCAGATTTAAATACAATTGTAGCTATGTTTATGTATCTTAATGCATTTTTAATTTCAGTCATTTTCTTGGTTGATTTGAATGGTGCTATGGGTATCTTGTTTCAGGTCTAACTTTTAGTTAATTTTGCAGAGTGGACATATCTGAAGATAAATTTCTTTTGTATTTTTGGAATTGCTGGAATCGGTTGAAGGTACTAATCTTTTGCTTTCAATGGTTCTCAGGAGCTATAATAAGATCATACAAGTTAGTTTTCTTTTAAGGTGGAATTTTTGGATTGTGAAGAGATCATTTTGCCTATGAGTCATAGACCTTGAAACCACTTTGGTCTTTAATATTACTTTTTCTGGACCTTTTTTTGTGTCTTCATTATTGCCTTAAAGTGAACGTTGGTCTTTAGACCACTTTTGTGTAACATTATTGTGCTATCAGCTTTACATAGTGTTATCAGTTTTCCATATGAGTTCAAACTGATTCATGTGTTTAACAAATGAAATCAATATACATCTTCAATTAGTGCCCAACTTTCTATTTTAGTGATCTTATGCTTATCAGTAACATTTACATATATGTAAAAATCTTTGGTAATTTATTTCCCCTCCTCTATGGTAATTCTTTGTTAAGTATGAGGTAAAATTGTTTTATCTTGACCTTTTTTGATAAAGTTTAACACCAAACCAAACTTTGAATCTTCATGAAATTCTCAGCAAATCATGGGATCTTTGGTTCAGCTCCAGCTGTTGCCAAGCTTTTTGGTTCATTTTACAGCCTCACAGACCTTCAAATTTGGGCATCTGAAGCATTCACCTTTTATCCTTCCCTTCCAGTAAAGAAGGCATAAGCAGGACTTTAGTATCTATGTTGCTTCAGACCTTCAAATTTGGGCATTTGAAGCATTCACCTTTTATCCTTACCTTGCAGTAAAGAAGGCAATGGCAGGACTTTAGTATCTGTGTTGCTTGTGCCTAATTAACTCCTTCATGTTTCTAAATGGAAATGTCAGTAAAAACAGTCGAACATGTAATTTGTAAGGGAAGATAAGAGACGTATTAATAGGATTCCGTGAAACTGAATTTGGCATTGATTTTTAGATGTTGGGTCCAAATTGGTGTATCAGAGATACTCCTTCATTTTAGTCACTGCTTGTCAGTACTTTGAAGGCTGACTATCCAATCTGATGCCTTTATCTGCTTCAATAATCACAATCTATGCATGGCAGTTACTTGATTCTGTAAATTTTGCTTTTCAGGAACGTGAAACTGAGGACCTGCCAATGCCCCCACTATTTCAGTTCCTAACTGTGTTGGCATTCAAAATATTTGTCTGCGAACAGGTCAGCTACATTTTCTTAATTTATATTGGAGCTTATTTAGATTACCAGCCTAGCAGTTGCAATGAGAGGTTTATCTCTAACCTCTTAATTTGCATATGTATGTTAGCATAACTAAAGGCATAAGATCTCTGCAGTAACTGGGACCTTTGCCTTCATGAAAAATCCCAAAAATATTATTTGCCTTAGTTCATGATATTGCGTGTGGACACCAATCCTGTCTTCTGATACTGAATTTCATTGGAAAAGATTTCCACCACAGGAATTTTTCCTTTGAAATTTAATGGTAGGGCACTAGTACTGTACACAAATCTCATTTGCTGTTTGAAAATGCAGTAAAAGAATCCATTTTGACTGTTAAATTCATTGCATCTTTATTGAGCTATTGTACATTTTCCAACAATGAATGTCATTCCTAACTTAAAGCTGTTATAGTTGCTGGGAACTTTCTTCTTTGTTCACTGCTGGTGTTTGTAGATGTATGTCCTTGATACGTTGCTATTCTTGAATTGTATGAGAAAGCTTTTCAGCTGACATGACTGCATGTATACACTGACATGTTCCTTTCATGACCCAACACCTTTTGTATCAAATTATTTTTGCTTATATCCACCCTCCACGTAAACAGTTTATCTTCTTTGCTTCTGAGTTAGTGACTCTGTTTTGCTTTTCCTTTTCTACAGGTAGATGTTTCTATCATTGAAGTTGGTCTTGGCGGAAGAAATGATTCAACAAATGTGGTAATTATCTTTCCCTAGAATTATCTGATTTTATTATTATTATTGAGTACCTTAAAAATATGTACTCTAATGGCAAAGGAAAATACTTTTTTTCTGTTTAGCTGTTTATTGGAGGATTCTAAGATAAAAGGGAATAATGAGGTTTGTGATAATAAAAAATTTCTTGGTGATGGAATTTTGTTGATAATCCTTGCAGATTGAAGAGCCCGTTGTCTGTGGCATTACTTCTCTGGGAATGGATCACACAGAAGCATTGGGTATACCATTTTCTGAAATCTACCTTTCTCAGCAACTTATTGCATTTATTTTGAGTCTCCTGATACATATTTGTGTTAGCATGCTTAATTGTTGGTTTTGTTTTCTGGAATCAGGTGTCACTAAGATAGTAACTTTCAGCAGTTTCTTTAGTTTTCCAAGGGTTTTGTACAGTTTAATACTTGGTACAGAAAGAAGCAATGAATTATTAAACCACATACTGTGCTATTGTGCAGGCAATACCATTGGACAGATTGCTTCACACAAGGCTGGAATTTTCAAGGTATAAAACTCATATGTAAGCAGTTAAAACTAGCACAACTTTTGCTTTCTTTGCTATTCAGCTATTTATAGCAATTTATCTATTTTGATTATTTGAATTGGCAGTATTCATTTTCAAGTATTTTCTGAATTGAATTCATATCTTTTCTGTTCCCGAAGCATCAAATTCCTGCCTTTACTGTGCCACAAGTCTCTGAAGCAATGGATGTTCTTCAGGAGAATGCCCAAGAACTGACGGTAACTGTTGCTCTCAGTTTGCTATTAGCAAATTCTTTTTTTTTTCCCGAGCTCTTGTAAACTATCTGCTGGTACATTTAAGTTTTTTCACATAAATAAAATGTAGCCTTCGTTCTGTTTTGTCTATACATCACTTGGATTTTCATGCAAAAGTATCCCCGTCTGATCCAATTGAACTATTATTGACTACTCTTGATACATGCATGCTCATCCAAGATTAAGTATGTGTTTGGCAACATGCACCGTGTTACCAAATGTACCCTAATTGTCAAAAATTTTGTACATCTGCATAATTCGTGAATGCACAGAGGATAGGTTAAAATCGGAACAATAATCAAAATTTTCCATATTCCAGGACACAAATTTTCTTTACCGAACTGCTGCAGGACACATTTAGGGAAAGTTCTGGATGATATTTTAGGTCAAGGTTATGAAATTTAGTGGGTTTAGGGCTCGAACATTGAACATATATCTGAAATTATGTAAATAAAAGAAAATCAAGGTGAAAACTGGCGGCCTCGCACTGGTAGATTCAAGGAATCACTCCCTGAATAAGAACTTAGCATCTTATCTAGGATTCTTAGGAATCTCACCTAAGGTTGATTTCATCACACAGTCACGGTGAGCATATCACTGGAGTTCCTCTCAAAATATTGCCATTGTGCTTACTGAAAGATTACATATGTAAGGAGTTCCTGGTACTCCTAGTAAGGACTAAGCTTGCTAAATAAGAATATATTACTATTATTTTATGCTTTGAATCCTACCAAAATAGAAATCTAGACCTGTAAAATTTCCAGCATATCTGAAAGTTACAGAGATAACCCTTCAAATTTCAGAATTACAGAGTTGGCTGTTAGTTGTAAAATCAAATAAAATCACATAAAGTTGATCTTTTTGTTGGCTGCATCACCAACATACACTTATTTATGATTCCCACCCTTGTATTTGTGATCTTCATTCTTCCATTATCATGTTTCAATATTAATTATTGAACCTTCAAAAGCTTGTATCCATGCTTGAGCACATGCCTCCAGAGACTGCTAGCGGCATTGCTGATAGATATTTTCTTGCTGATTGCAGGTCCCCCTGAAAGTAGTGGAACCTCTTGATTCAAATGAGTTGAATGGACTAAAGCTTAGTTTGTCTGGCGATCATCAGTTGTCTAATGCTGGTCTTGCTGTTTCCCTTTGCAAATGTTGGCTTCAAAGAACAGGAAATTGGGAGAAGCTATTCCAAAATGTTAGTTTTACGGACCATTTCTCATACTATATATAGTACATAAAATCTGTGAATGGTGTACCCTCTCTGTTTCTTCTTTTGATTCCATTTTTGTAAGTTGCCAGTATCTAAGGATATGATAAATGGTAGTCATCCTCTATATTCAGAATTTGGTTGTTTTACCACAAGTTATTCACTGATCAGTTTTGTGGACTGTTGAAAGGATAACAAGGAAGCTAATTTACCAGAGGCATTTCTTAGAGGTCTTTCTAAAGCACATATTGCTGGGAGGGCTCAAATAATTCCTGATCTTTCTTCAACTTCAAGCTCCTGTATTTCATCAGAAGTAGCTGAAACTTCGGGCGATCTCATTTTCTACTTGGATGGAGCTCACAGTCCAGAGAGTATGGAGGTTTGCGCCGAATGGTTTTCTAGTGCTGTTAAAGAAAACAACCTATCACCATCACTGGTTTCATTTTCTTCACATGACATTGAAAGTATAAATAAAGTGCCGGGAAATGGTTACATGCAGCATGAGAAATTCAACATTCAAGAAATCAATAAAATATCAAAGAAGGTGATATTCAGAATAACCAGCTTGATTTAGTTTGGGAGCTTAATGCGCTGGGCTGTTTTCTGGATGCTTATTTAATCCCATCATTGTTTGTTTGTTTGTTTTGATTAGTGAAGAGTTTTTTGGAGTGTTCATTCTGTTTTCATTTATTACCTTCTCACTTATCATTATCCATACCTTCTTGTAGATTCTTTTATTTAATTGCATGGATGTTAGAGATCCTCAAATCTTGCTTCCACGGCTTGTGAGTACATGTGCTTCCTCAGGTAAAAATAATAATAATAAAAAAAACTCATCAATCTCTCTCTATATATATGTGTGAGTGTGTGTAAGTGTGAGGCTCTGTCCATTTTCATCTAAGTTTAACCTAGTCTTGGCATATGACAACCATTAAGAACAGCTGTGTTGGTTTTATGATCAGGTTGCTTCTTTGATGGTTTTACTTTTGTTTACTAAATTATGCATGTCTTTCTTTTCATGCTACTTAACTTGATTCCATTTTTCTATTTGCTTTCTGTCTGTGGCTGCATTGTTTTGTTATGGTTGTTAAGCCTTCACTCTTATTACATGGCAAGTCATGAAAACCAATGCTTTCTTGTAGCCAAAAAAAATTATCTCTTGGATTTAAAAAAAATTGAAGGAAAAAAATACACAAGAGGTCAGGTGGATTTCACTGGAAGCACTAAAAGTATGGTAATTTACATGCTTCGTGCTGGAAAATTACAGTTCAAACAAACTTCAGCTGATTTATGATGCCAATTTCAGTTGAATGTCAATTCTCGAATCTGCCAATTGGGACACAAGATATACTTATTTAGTGAGGTTGTCCAAATACTGCTAATGGAACCAGTTTCTCTATGATGAGAAATTATGCCTAGAAATAAATACTCCATCTTTCCTTTCCTTCTTACTTCTGCGCAGAAATTATCTGCATCATAGTAAAAACTCAGAACACTGATGTGTTCAAAATGATTCATGTCTTTTTCAGGTACTTTCTTCTCAAAGGCCATTTTTGTCCCAAGTATCTCAACATATAACAAGGTTACTTCTGGTACCTCAGTTGTCCCTTCAGATATCTCTAGCAAGGACTTGCATTGGCAATTCAGCCTGCAGAGACTCTGGGAGAAGATTGTCCATGGGATAGGTACTACTTTTTGCCGCCCTGAAATACTTACACATCTTAATATTTTGTTTATGTATGTCTGATTTCCCTCTTATTTTTTTTTATTTTTTTTGACAATGATGACCAAAGAAAGCTTGGTTTACCATAAAATAGCAAACAAGCCAAACTATGCACAGAGTGCAGACTAAACTGGCTACTGTATTGTCTGTCTTTCCCCATATTTCTGTATTATATGAATATAGAAGGAAAATCTAGAAAGAAAAGGATATGTGAGGAGTAACTGAGGGAGCTACATACATAGCAGCAGCATGAACTGTTACAATGCAGTGACCCTCGGGCTTGATGTATGGTTTTTCTCTTTACCCATGACATGAATTTACCCACTTATGTGATTTAGCCAATCAAGCATCATTGCAAGTGAAGCTGTGGCCATAGTCTCCGTAGCAATGGAAAACCCATGTGCTTCTTACTCTCCCTGAATATTTTTGCATGTTATTCCTGCTCAGGCCATTTGAATCATGCTACAATAACGCATTGTTGTTTGTCAAAGGAAGCTCTTTTGGTGGCATTGCATTTTGTAATAGGCAGCACCTTATGCCTTTTCTTTTTCATTTGCCTGCAGATACAGATTCTTTACTTGAAAAGAGTACCAAGATGGATGGTGCAGAGACCTTACCACATCGTCAATTCCTTTATGAGGATGCTTCTAATTGCAGTCCTACAGATGGATATTTGGCTTGCAGTGCTGTAATTCCTTCATTGCCATTGACGATAAAATGGTTGAGGCATTGTGTTAGAGAGAACCCTTCCCTAAGACTTCAGGTAATATTTCTCTCTTAGATGGGGTTTCATTTCATTATGTCAAACAATGTGCATGGAGGAAATAATGTTACGGTTACAATTTTTGTTTGTTAAGTGTGAGGACAAAGACCTTGACCAGTTGACAGATTCCTCTCAAAATTCTCATTTTCATCAATTTGAGAAGAGATTGCCTCTATTGTTCGTTCACCAACACTTTAGTGAAAATGCTCTAGAAATGAGTGAATTTCTTCTGGCCCTCTTTTAGGGTTTTTTTTTTCTCCTGAAAATTAGTGGATGCAAATGTCTTCACTTGTGTCATGACTGGCTTCTTTTTTTGAAAAAAAAAACACAGCCATGCCCGCCTTCTCTCATGCAACCCATCTCTAAAAGAAACAAATATTTGTGAGGTGCGTTGATTGTCAAACAGTAGTGCTAACCAGGAAGCCATCGTTGGTGGATTTACAGGTTCTTGTCACTGGATCATTGCATCTAGTTGGAGATGTGCTCAAGCTAATAAGGAGATGACGTCTATTAGAAGACACTCTAGTTGGGATTGTCCTAAAGATTCTTAACCATTCTTCAACATTGATTCTTGTCCGCATTTTAAAGCAAACAAGGCACACCATACAATCCAATAATGCTTATTCATAAGCAAGTGGGCAGCATAATTATATTTTTTGTGCAAGTAAACATTGTGTATCATTATTATCATTTACAAAACTATTGTATTGGAATGTGAAATTCTTCCATGTATCTGGTTTTGTCATCTGAATCAATAAATTTAAATTTGGAGATTTTAGATCAATGCTTTGATATCTTATTTTGAAGTAATTACTGATGCCCTGGGGATCATCAGAAGAGCTATTGTTGGGTGTTTTTTTTGGCCCAGAGTTAGGTACAACGAGTCTTGGGTTGTTAAAGGGGGTTAACCTTCTCCTATTCCCACTCCTCAATCCATCCTACCCATGTTTGAACCTTATACTTTCCGGTAGAAATCTCAAATCTAAACCACTGATATGTAGATGCTCCGAGTGGTTTGGTTGTGAGGTGATATATGTTCCAAAGAGACCCTCAACTTTTCTACAACAGTTAACTTCTTTATGGCTTCTGTTTGACTGTTCCTATGCCAGCCTTGGGCCATTGGATAGGAACATAAATGATGAAAAACATTCTTATTTTTTGTGGTTTAATGTATGTCGGTAAGCTTGTTTGGAGAAAACGGAGCTATTTAAACTGGATTTCAAACTGATAAGAAAAGGTCTCGTAAGCTATGATCCAGGTTTATACCACTGTTTTTGTGCTCTTAATTTCTATAAATATTTCACCAAGCATCACAAATTGACAAGGGGCGAATTAAACTGGTTGAGGAATCATCATTTATGGGGTTGGTGTAGTGCCCATGATAGAAATTGGAAAATCATTGAAGATGGTCACCATACGATAGTGATAATCCGAGCTACAAAGCTAGATGAAGATGAAAACTTTATGAAAGCTGGGGCCAATTAGAGTAGACACTTTAACCCTCTTTCTTATCATCATCCATGTGACCTGCAAGCTAACTTTGGAAGTTGCTAAGCTTTAAAAAGCAGAATTATCCAGCAGAGCTGTGCCATGTTTGAAAGAAGACAACTTGCATTTAAGATCCACTAACCATCTATATCCCCCATAGCTTTCATGCTTGTAATGTTGGTTGCTTTCAATAGGTGGCATGGGAAAGTTATTGTATTTAGCTAATGATTCAAAACTAGACTTGGAAGCATCCACTGATAAGATAATTAGAGCAGTATAAGGATTGTATTGGGCAATCACATTATCTAAAACATGTGGAAACCCTTCTATAGAACTCAAGATAAAGGTCCATGTCTCCATGATGCCATTGGCTCAGCTCATTGTTTTCAGATAAAGATGATGCCTTTGTCACACCCCTCTATAAAGGGTGTTCTTTGCTAATAATCCACCATGGATGTTGTGTTCCACTACTTCATGGTAATAGTTCTGAGGCGGTGTTTACAAGGCCCTAACAAGACTTAAGGAGAGTCGAGTGGGAAGAAATTTGATCGAAAGGCAACCCTTCTCTCCGGAATTATTCAGTGGAAACATAGATAATTCTTGAACAAAACATTCATCGCACATGCTTGGTGACTCTTGCTCAGATTGTAATGCAACATTTTCATCCTACGGTTTTTCATGAGGCTAAATGGTCTAAAACCTGCACACCTTGTGGAATGGCAATGGGTTGGTTCAAGTTTTCGGTTATGTTTTTGATAAAAAAAAAAAAAACTAAACTGATATTTTTTTATATGTATAATTAAAATCGAATTGAAAACTGGTTCAAAAACGATCACTTTTATTTTAGTTCAATTTGGTTTTTCAAAGAGAAAAACCAACAAAACCTGATAGTTTTTTAATGGGTTATTTTTGGATTTTGTATGTCTTAACCCAGTTAATTTTTATATAATAAAGGGAAAAACCAAAATTAATTCATAAAATGAATTAGATAATTGCAAATACCCAATAATATACA
>Ga0325402_1001612_pt1 | contig 18773 bp, 5 predicted proteins | sample PopdelMetagenome_22_FD_207212 | JGI IMG/M metagenome (GOLD analysis project Ga0325402, IMG submission 207212) | Populus deltoides microbial communities from Bellville, Georgia, United States - Xylem-PdKOR-R3 | ecosystem: Host-associated > Plants > Phyllosphere > Stem > Wood/Secondary xylem...
TTGACCATCCTATTGTTTTTAAGCACTATTTTCCATGGCTGAGTTAATCTGATCCGCTAATTATTCTAATTAACCAGACGACTGAGTTATTTTGTTGCTCTATGTTTTTTTCTTTTTCATATAATTACAAATTATGATAATGAATTAGTGCCATTCCTCTCCTCAAGGATATATAGCTATAGCAAGATAGTTATTAATAACTTTATAATATCCTCTTCTCATAAATAGGACATAATTAGCTCATCATTAATGATTAAACCGCCGTGGAATTAATTAGTATTAATAGTTATAGTTCACGTGATAACAAATTAAAACGTATGAACATAATAGATTGAATTAGTCACCGTTATAGACTATATATATTCTCTGAGTTTCTCTTATAATAAATCATTTTTTAAGATCAAATATTCGGAAAAGGATTTGGACCAATAACCTTATTATAAGGACAAAGAAATAAATAAGTCAAAGACCTGTTGATAACTCGATCAAGAACGTCAAAAAAAAAATTCATAGATTGGAATTTTTACTGTTGTATAATATTAAACAATCCTGCCTGTAATGCTGAAGCCACAACTGGATCGATCTCTCTAAAGAAAAAAAGCAAAGAAGAGAAAAGATGAAGGTTGTTAATTTAACAATTGATGCGACCCAGTGTGAGTGCAGGCTAGCCTTGCACTTGCAGTAAAATAGATAGATAGCGGTTTCAGAATCCTTTATTATTATAATCTGAATTCGGACACTCACGCTCTTCACTTTCAACCTAACTAATTACCATCCACTTCAGATGGTACCAAATTATAGAAGTTTAGATCATTCAGTGATTTTTTTTTTAATTTCATTTTTTAATATTCAATTTTTATTCAATTTTTTTGTTAATTTTAATTTTTTAATATTTATTAATTTTAAATTAGTTTTCATAGTTTTTTTTTTTATTTTTTCCTATCAAATTATAACAATTTCAAACAAACATCTTGATATTTAGTTTGTATTTAATTTTACAAGTGTGAGGGCTGGCTACGCAAATCACAGTAAATTATCGGTCGTTACACAGGTGTTCACCATCAAGTCCGTTTATGGGTTGAGTGAGGCCGGTTATGATAAAATTGTTTAATGGGCGAGAAACATTTTACCTGAAGGGAACAGACTGAAAGAGAATATCTATGCTGCTAAGTTTATGATGAAACCCCTCGGTTTAGGATACTAGAAAATTAACATGTGTCCAAACTTTTGCATGTTGTACTACCTTGAAAATGCGAGTTCATGACATGTTGGCCTTCTTATTAGAACCCAGAACTGGCATGAGAATGACTCTTGTAGCATATAAAAAACTAAAATACTTCCTAATCATGCCTAGACTGTAGAGGTTATTCATGTTACCAAAGATTGTTGAGCACGTGACATGGCCCAATCACATTATGTGGTTGATAGAGTGATGGTGCATCCTTCTAATGGTGAAGCATAGAAACACTTTAACAGTGTGTATCCTCACTTTTCAGTTGAATCAATAAACGTGCGTCTTGGGTTGTGTATAGACGGATTCAACCCTTTCGAGTCATTTGCTGCTTCTCATTCTTGTTGGTCGGTTATACTCATGGTTTACAACTTGTAACTGGGGATGTGTATGAGGATAGAGTTCATATTTTTATCTACAGTCATATCCGGTCCTAACACTCCGAGCCGAAATATTGATGTTTGTCTTTGACCGTTGATTAATGAGTTGATGCAATTGTGGTCCTTCGAGGCTTTGATTTATGATGTATCGAGAAAACAAAATTTTCTTATAAGGGCAACTTTGATATGGACTATCAATAATATTCCAGCTTATGGAATGGTTTCTGGTTGGAGCACGCATGAAAAACTAGCATGTTCATACTACATGAAAAACAATAAAGCATCCACTCTAACAAACGAGGGTAAAACGTCTTGGGTCATATCCATATCGAACTTGTATTACCCAATAAAGGCATCAAATAAATTTTTCCATCTTATCATCTTGGAATTAGCCAATCACATATACCAAGTGAGGGTAACATCACTCAAGCTATCTTGAAAGAAATGAATCAACAACTTTTCATTATGAATCACATCGACCATTTTGTTGTAGTATAATTTGAGATGGGTTATCGGGCATTTTGTTGTGATATATGTAATAAATTTCAGCCCTCTAGACTTTTTTTAAATTACAATATAAGGAACCAAACATATCTTAACGGCTTTTACAGGATCATAAAAACTAGTTCCCTTAATTTCTCTAATTTTTTCCTCTAGGGAAACCAATTTCTCCAGGCCATATTCTTCTATTATCTTGTCTTTTTAAGCTTCCTCCATTGTCAAGTCTAAAGTGGGTGGCATCCTTAAAGGATACACTGGTTAAGCAGATGGAAATTGTGTAATATGTTGAGACTCGGGCAACACTTTATTTATCCCTAAATTATATGGATCGAAGGGAGTCGCAAGCATAGGTGCAAGCTGAGATATGACTACTAGCTAGACGGATGTTCCTTTTCCAGATTTAGTCCTCAAAGCCTGTTCAAGTAGACTAGTAAACTTGCAATGTCTCCTTTAAGACTTTTCCAACTCTTTTTGGTGTTAAGCTTCTAACTGGGCTCTTTTTTCATTTTTCATAGTTGAGTATTATAGGTGCATCTTAATAGGAGACTTATATTTTACCTAATATGTGTGTGTGTGTGTGAAATGCATAAGTATGGATTCATAAGATTTAGGTTATGACAATACATATAAACATTACACCTTGCAGTTAAGATTTTTCATGATGGTAAAAATAACGTTAACAACACCTGCACTTTTTTTTTTCATTGAGAAAAAAATGCTTCATCCCACACCATATTATATATAATCAAACTAGTAGAAACTCTTAATATATTGGAGATAAGGATATTCTAAGTCAAAAATTAATTGAAAAAACAATGAAGATTTAGACACTCAATTAGAAATAATAAAAGTTGGTACAATTGATTAGAAATTTTGTGTAAGCACAAGTACTAAATCTTTTAGTTTTTTGACAGTCTTAGTAAAAACTAGCTATTTGATCTGCGCTTCGTCGTTGGTTGGATATTTGTTTTTCAAAAAAAATATTAAACATACAAGCATTTGCAACATGTTTTTTCACATAAATAATATTAAATATAAATCAAAAAAATTATGCACACATCTAATTAAATAAATCAAAAAACATCTAAGTCAAGAAATGAAAAACAAAAGGTCAAGAAATAGATATAAATTAAAATATTTGATATCACAATATGGTTCATTTACTTGATTGTGTTTAACAACTTTGTTAATTAAATTTATTTTTTTATTTAATTAAATGATCGTAAAAATAAATACACGCATAAAATTGATTGAATAAATTCAAAGAGAAAAAATATCTTGCAAGGTTACTTATTAGAAATACTATAGAAAAATAAATATTTTTTGTATTTAAAAATAAAGTTCAACTATATAAAACATATAAAAAAAATTAGATGAATTAGAATAGTCTCTTCAAAAAAAATAACTAAAAAACAGCCATTATTTTTTAAAAAAAGGTTTGTTGCTACCTAATTTTTTACCCTATTTTTTAAAAAGTTTCGAAAAAAACCAAAAATAGCAAAAAAATAACAAAATCCTAAAAAATATGTTCTTAACATATTCCTGTCGTTTTCAGCATCTTTTCCAAAAAAAAATTAAAAAAAATAAAAAGAATAAGAATAAGTTGATTTAAGTTTTAGTGATCTAATTATAATTATGGAAGGGAGATCACCAATTTGAAAATTAGAAACTCTTTTACTAAGCAACCTTTTTTTCGAATCATATGATCTATAATCATTCTCTTAATCAAATTATCCATTTTTCTTTGCTTTGTTTCTAAGTTATTAAATAAATGGTTGGGATTTAATCTTGAAATCCAATGGTTGATCTTGATTTACTTTGCCTTCAAGCCAAAGAAAATTTTCACCTATAAATAAGTGATTACTTACACACAAAAGAGGGGATTTTAGAAAGACCAGAAAAAAAAAACAATTACTCCCACATTCTCTCCCCACACCCACACGACAAAAAAAAAAAAAAACCCTAGACCTAATATCCCTAAGCCAGCCTTCAGCCCCAAAAAGGAACCAAAAACAAAAGTCATAAACCCGGGACCCTATCTTTTAGCACAACTCTCTCTCATAGCAATTAAAAAAATCAAATACCATCTAGCAGACCTTCTTTAGTCTTAATTTGTTTCCTCTAATAGTGGTAAGGTACATCGTCAGTACAAGGAGAAAGAAGAAGATGTTGCGTATCTCATAGATTGGTCTATTTACCCCGGGGCCCCATCGTCATGTGTGCTGATGTGCCACTAGTTACAAACCAATTCAAACGAGTACACTTGATGTGCCACCAGAGATTGATCCACCACAACCAGAAATCACAGCCTCGTCATTTCCTCTTCATTGCCAACAACTGCTCAAGTTGATTGAAATAAATAAAAAAAAAGATTGAATAAGAAAATAAACAAAAAAAGAAATAAGGAAAATAAAACCAAGTGCTTATGTGATTTTCTTTGCTGCAAGTCACAATGAGAGTCACCGTTGGCATAGGTAGTACGAAGAGGGGAAACCGCTCCAAATCCACCTATTCTTTGGGTTTTGCTTGCGATCACACGCGCCACCATAATTCCTATAATCTTAGGATCTTTCATTTTGGTTATTGAGTTTCCAACAGCCTCCCTAAGCTATCTTCAACATTAGGTTCTCTAGTCTTGAACTAATTCCTCTAGCAGTGGTAAGGTACACCATCAGTACAAGGAAAAAAAAGAACACGTTATGCATCTCATGGATTGGTCCATTTACCCCTGGGCCCCATTATTGTGTGTATTGACACGCCACCGGTCACGAACCTCTTCAGACGAGTACACTCTACATACCACCGGAGACCAACCCACTATAACCAGAAATCACAACCTCATCCTTTTCTCTTCACTACCAACAACTACTCAAGTTGATTAAAACAAGTCAAAGAGAAGATTGAATAAAAAAATAAACAAAAAAAGAAAGAAGGAAAATAAAACCAATTGCTTGTGTGATTTTCTTTGTTGCAGGTCATGATTCACCACCAGCACGAGTAAAAAGAGGGAAAACCACTCTAGATCCACGTATTTTTTAGGATTTGCTTGCGGCAGGGCGTGAACGCACACGCCACCAGTGGCAGTGGTGCATGCAGTACACATGCCACCACTGTTTCTGCAATTTTAGGATCTTCTAGTTTGGTTACTGAGTTTCCAACAACCTCCCTAAGCTATCCTCAGCCGTCGGAAGGTCCATTGTGGGATTCAGATGACTTTTTTATGATTTGCGTTTAATTACAATGTTGTGTAAATATTTATAATTGAATGAGAGTGTAGGTTAATTAGTAAAAAAAGATGAATGTGTGTGTTTGTATTTTCTTATATGTTTTTTTATGTTTAAAACCAAAAAGACAAAAAGAATTACACGTTTTAATTGCATACAACCAAGTTTCTCAAAAATAAAAAAATCATATATTGTTTAAAAAATAAAATACGTGGTATGTTTTATTTTTTTAGCATGCATTTTGGATCTAATAATTAGTTTATTGAATCCATGAGAATTTGAGTAGTATTTCAAAAACTGATAAAATTTTAATTCATGAGAATTAATAGTCAATATTTTGGTATAAATGATGGACCTATAGGCGACTGATATTTAAATATTAGAAGTTAACTAGAAAATTATCAGAGTTATTCTAAATACTCACCAATTTTAATTGGAAGTATTTTTCCCCACAACACACGAGTTGTGAAAAACCCTTCCACCTTCCAAGATAGGTGAACTTTGTTTGGACACCTACATGGATCCTCTTCATCAGAATTTATTTGGGGACAAGAACTCATAATAAATTCAAAACAACAGATTTATTTATTCGAATAAATCATTATCCTAAGCCATAAACAGACTATTGGTTAAGAACCCGTCAAAACTTTTAAACCACATTCAGGTCACACAATACAGCTTACCTCAGGTAGGGTGCGTTAGGGGTCCTAATACCTTTCCTATCCATAATTAATCTCTTACCCTTAGAATTTCTGATAAAACTAGTACACTCAGGTTTCCCAGCAACCCTAAACCAAAAAACTAGGTGACGACTCCCATAAACCCCTAATGTCACGCATCCACATGTGATAAAATAACAACTCCATTGGGGATGATATTGTTTTTACAGTATTGGACTAAGCTTTGCGTGTTTTGTGGTTTATTTATTTTGAAGTGTTCATATTTTTGCATTTGACTTATTTTATTTTATTTACGCTTCAGTACATTTTATCCTGCCCATGCATGTATGTTCTCATGCATCGTTAGTTTATTTGAGATATATTACTCTGTGATGCACATATGAAAACTTCAGGTTAGGTAAGGGAGTAGCGGCTTACCTTATGACTTCCAGTCATGTTTTAAGCTTATGAAACCATCCATCTCTTTGTTGAGTGCTTGGACTAGTAGTGATTGATATACTTTTCATCCCATTACCTACTGAGCCTCTGATCGCTAGGACATCAAAAGATTATTTTTAGAGACCAGGTAGTAAACCTACCCCTTATCTCACATAAAAGGATTAGAACCTGCCTTTAGAGTGTATACTCCCTACACTTTGTTTTGCATCAAGGCAAGCCCTTCTTGAAGCATCTTGAGTTCAGGACTTATAGGTGACACAATGGCCATCAGTCAAGAAATTTTCGTTGTAAAGTTTGGGCGAGAATCAAAATTCTTGTTCATCATGTAAGTGTTATAATCATATGTCACCCTTTGAAGAGCAAGTTCATCATATAAATACATGTTCATACATTTAACAGGCATTGAAATATAGGTCACCCACTAAAGATCTACTACACTAACTTAGAGAAAAGATATAAAAAAAAACAATAAGAGAGCTTATCTTAATGCTTATTATCAGAATGAGTTAGAGTTTGTAAAAAATGAAGTTGTTTGGATGACAAATCTACTCGAGCAATTTTTAAGAGCCAAGAATAGGGAGAGAATGTTTGTATGACCTCCTACAAAAGCACCAACAGCCCATGTCCCTTATACATCTCAGAACTTAAGGGAAAACTCAGTAAATGGGTAGCATTTTATCCCTTTTACCCTCATCCAGCCAACTCAAGCTTAAGTCACCATGGATCTAACAATGAAAGGACCTTTTGATGATAGGTTTACCGGTCCCATAAACCATGATAAATGGGCTATTTTAGAAGAGAGATTGAGAACAGTTGAAGGAAATAATCTAACTGACCTCGTATTAATAGCTAAAGTTTGTTTGGTTTCAAACATTTTGGTTCCAAATAAGTTCAGAGTGTCGGACTTCATCAAGTATACTAGACTAGCTCGAACATGTATCTCTAGTTATACTACCAAAAAAATGGTTGAAGTGGTCTAAATAATAAAATGCTAATCTATTTCTTTCAGGATAGTCTTACAAAGTATGTCTTGAACTAGTATATGATACTAGATAGTACCAAGATTAATAAGTTGAAGGATCTAGTAGATGTCCTTTTAAAGCAGTATAAATTCAATTTGAAAATTGCTTCTAACAGAACCATCTTGATGGCCATGAAGAAGGGAAACCACGAGTCTGTGAGGATATATATGCAAAGATGGTGAGATAAGGTAACACATGTCCAACCTTCACTAATAGAAACAGAAATGGTGATGTTGTTCTCCAACACCTTCCAATCCCTTTATTATAAGCATGTGATGGGAAGCTCAGCTTAGCATTTCTATGAAGCCATGAGGATTGCTGACATGACCAAAAGATTGATGTCTTCTCCCAAATGCAGGAGTGTCAAAGTAATAAATAACCCGGCAAGACCGGGGTCAAACCACAGGGAGGTTAATTGTATGAACTATAAATAAAAAAAATAAATAATAATAGAAAATGAGTTGAAGAGAGCTTTGAGAAGTGATATTGATGTAAGGATTTAAACAAGGATAAAATAATTATCAAGGTTAGAGGATCCACTAATAGTATTTCAAACAAGTATAGTATAAGCTCTTATTATTCAACTGGAAACCACACACAAGGAAGGTTCCAATTGGATTATAAATTGTTAACATGATTATATTAGTTATCTTATTCGAATAATGCTAATACTTGTAAATGTTGCCAGGCATTCATGATTATAACTTATGTTAACAACAAATCAAGTTCCTTTCATAGCACAGGTGTCGATTATACCATACGGTTTGGGCTATGAAAGTGCCAAGTATTTGTTGTACCAAGGGTTATACAATATAAATCTAGATTAACCATTTAACAAGCAAAGTATTAAAAGTGAATAAGATAACAAATATAAAACATGTTACTATCAAACATTAAAGTCCATGTTAAGTTTACACTATACTTATTCTTACACCATTAGTGTAACATTTTCACCTTAAAAATAATAAACTTAGCTAAACATAATGAAAAAGAGAAACATAAATAAACAAGATAAGAACATAAATAAGATATAAGTTAACTAATTAAAGGAAATGAAATGAAAAGCATAAACAAGAGATTAATATAAATAAAACTTAAGTATTACAAAAATATAAAGAGAAAGAATAAGAACATGATCTTGATCTGAAAACCAAGATGCCTAAATGCATGGTAAATGCCTCCTTTTATAGGCCAAAATTGTTGAGTGGGTGGCCATATCTTGACTTGGTGACAATCCTTATCTTCTTGTCTGAACAAAACATCATTGATAACGTCCGAATTTGAACAGACTTAAATCATAAAAGTTCTAGAAAATTGTCTCAGCTTTCCAACAAAAAAAGAATCGGTATATTTGGACTTCTAAAACTTGAGATATGGGCTGAACAGTAAACAGTGTCGGGGCTGTAGGACAAATTCTGACTTCCCCGTTGTTGTAAGATTTGGACTTCCAAACAGCATAATTGAGTCTTGGACTCCCATGAATGTTTTAGGCTTATGTCTTAGCTTTCCATCCATATAGAACAGACCTAAATCCAAGATCTACAGCTCCAGATATGGCTCAATGACTGAATAGTGTTCCAGTTTGAATTGAACCAGCATTTCTTTTCTAAGTTTGGCCCTCTCTTTGTCCTTTCAATTTCAGTAGTTAAACTCATCAATCAATCCTTTGATTTATGTGATAGGCTTGCATTTAAGATGAACATTTACCATAAATTAAAGTTATCTTATAGTATCAGACTTGTTATTATAAAACATGCTTTAGTTAATGAGTTATTGATGCTTCAAGTACAAAATGATGATATAAAACCTTGATAGAAATGCACTTTTAAGTACTAATCAATTGCCGAAAGAATTGAACAAGCTATCAAAATGGAAAAAAAAATGGAGGTCCTACCATGGGTTTTAGAATAATGACGAGAGATGAATCAGAAGATGGCTCTTGGGTGGAAAATTTTAGTTGTGTGATCTAGCTAGTTCTTGTTATGGCATTAAAATGTCTTTTTCAAATATTGACATACATTTGCCACTGGAGTTTGTCTACCAACATCTATTAGACTCTGGACTTATTGCCCAGACTCCATTAAATACTATACAACCACTGTTTCCTAGGTGGTATAATCCAGACAAGAAATGTAATTATCATGATAGAGTCCTGAGCCATTAGATTGAAAATTGTAAAAATTTCAAGTATCAAGTTTGGAAGTTGGTGAGCAAGAGATAGATTGAGTTTGTAAAGAACGATGGTACCTACCACATAGTCACCTTTATCTCCAGTAATGACCAGTAACTTGCAAAGTGCTAACAAGGCATAAATAATATGCAGCTACCTAGAAAATGAGCATTGTATTTTGCTTCAATATGTTTTCATATATCGTGAGTGCATCACATACTTTCAATGAATTATTCTTTGTTCTTTGTCTTATTATTGTTGTCGCACGTGTGCGGCGTCGCGACGAAAATATCCACTCTCGTATCTTATCTTCTATCTATCTGACAAATATGAGGAAATAAAGAATTATTGTCTTTTATTCATGGAAAATAGAATGGGAGTCGCCACCTAATATTTTGGTCAGTAGAAACCCTAACTCATCTCAAAGATCAGGTACGGGGACTGGTTGAGTAAAAAGAAGATATTAGCACCCTAAATACGTCATACCTAAGGTAAGCTACATTGTTTTATTGTCTGATAAAATCTAAATCTTGTCGTGTTTTCTAGTTGTTGGTCCTTCTATGGTTTAAGAAAAGTCTTTCTCGGTAAAGAGGTCCTTATCTTATTAGGTAAAACCTAACTCTTCTAACGTCAACAAAATAATTTAATATCTGAAATACGTCTTACGTATAAGATCGTAACCCCAGATACTAAAAGAAAACAAAATAATTTTTTTGAAATTTTTGAAATATTGACCCAGTTCTTGTGACTTTAATAAATTGGTTATTAAAGTTAAAATACATGCTAATACATAATTTTTGAATTTTTGTTATATGAAAATATGATATGATTTTTTTCTTTGAGATACTTGGTCGTAGACTTGAAAAAAAAACATTTTTTTTTAATTTTTCAATGTTTTGACGGAAACTGAGTATTTTAATACTGGATTTGTATCTTTACAGTATAAAAATACAAGCCAATACTAAGTAAGATTCAGTAGAAAAATCTGTGGAAAATAATAGATATTTTTTTGAAATAATTTTTGAAGAAAATTTCTTTTTTTTATTTTTTTAGAATGGGCCGGACCCGGCCCAAAAAAAACTGAGCCGAGATCAACCCAATAAAATGCAAACTATCTCCTATTGGACTGGACTCAGCCTAGCCGCATAGACTGGGCTGATGATCTAACCCGGACTGGTTATTGTGCTCGTGCACAGTAACCAGCCCAAATACAATTACCCAGTTACTGTGCTCATACACAGTAACAGGGTAATTATTTTTCCTTACTTGCAGAAACATGCACAGTGCACGTTCTGCATGCAAGAAGATGAAATGGGAAACAAAGACAAGGGAACGAGAATTACCTGGAATGGAGGCGCTTTTGTTCACGGTGCTGGTGGCTCACAATGGCGTTGGTGTCGCAGTAGCCGGCTATGGTGGCAGACATTGGTTCTCCTTCTTCTCTCCTCTATTTCGATGTGTTATCTTCTTCCTCTGTTTTTTATTCCCCTGTCAACAGTGTTCTTGCCTCTCTCGGTGGCTTTGCGGAGGTGATGTTGGTGTTAGCAGTGTTGTTGGTGGCGGCAAAGAGGAAGACTGGTGGTGGTACGCTAAGGACGCTGCTTTGGTTTCTCTGTATTTTCTTTTTCTTCCTCCTGCCTTCTGCTAGTGCTTCTCTTTGCTTTTTGTTTTTTTATGTTTGTTCTTCGTTCACTCCTCTCTCTCTCTCTCTCTCTCTCTCTCTCTTAGCTTTTCTTTCTTTTTCCTATTCTCCTCTGTTCCCCTCTCTCAGTTTTTTTTCTCTATTCCATTATCCCTCCTCTCTTCTCCTCTATTCCACTCTCCCTCTCCTCATGGCGTCCGTCCTCCTTTTCTGAAACTCCCCCCTTGCTGTTCGGTCCCTTCTCTGGCTTTTATAGCCAGAGAATGCATGCGTTTTCCTGATAATAAAAAGAACGTTATTGCTGAAGCAATGGTAACAGTCGGCGATGGTAGGGGCGTCCGTTTTTCTCTAGCTTTATAGCAGAATAAATGTCATACGTTTCAATAATCGTATTGCATCGTGGCAGCTAAGGCTAATCATTTCTTCTTCTTCCTGTTGAAATGGCTCCCCTGGTGTAATGAAGAAGGTGATGAAAAGTGTCGGTGTTGTTTTGAGATGTGAAATGACCATTTTCAGTTTGGTCACTCAAGTTTTGAAATTTTATAATCAAGTCCTTGGATAAATTATAATTGGATCCCTGAACTTTAATTTCTTCCCAATAAAGCCCAAATTGACTTAAAAACATTTTTTTTCTTGCAATCAAACCCTCCATAAATTCAACTAAACCTTCTATAAAATTTAATTGAGTTCATAAACATCTGATTTTGAACTTTTATTCCTAAAATTGAATTTTCCTTGTCAACAGGGCTCTCATCAGTCAAAAATATATTGTCAAATTTTAATTCTTGTATTTTTGAACCTCCTCAACCAATTTCTAGCCATTTTATGGGCATTCCAGCATCCTTTTCTCGCTCCTATTATTTTTTGGATTTCTTCTGAATATTTTTTTATATATTTTTTTGTATTTTCTCATTTTCTTGTGTGGGAACCCAAAAATGAGTAACAAACAATATAAGATGACCAAACAAATTTTAAGCTTACATACAAAATTGAACCACGCATCATGGAGCTAAGTTTTAGCGGTATGCATAATGACTTGTAGTGGATTTTATAGTTATAAACCCACAAATCATGGTTCCTTGCAAGTCCAAATTATTGTGCTGGACAAGATCAAAATTTATCAGTTCTAACCGACCTTGCTTGAAATGAAAAAATGTCATCTTTGTTTATTCCTTTCACAATTCTTAAAAAAATTATATCCTTTGCAATCTCATTTTGAGTCTGGTTGATTATTTATTTAAAAACATCATAACCAAGATCACACCCTACACTGAGAGGCAAAAGAATATGTGCAAACTGCAAAAATAGACATATGGAACTATGAAAGTTAGAACCTAATACTAGGGGGCATTATCATAAAAGAGAAAGGATAAGAAAGAGGAAGCAAAAAAAAAAAAAAAGGAAGAAGAAAAAGAAGGGGAAAGAAAAAATAAAAAAATGGTTAGATGACATTTTAAGACTGAGGCAAAAATCATGAAGCAAGACTCTTCATTAAGAAAGAGGGTTTATCCGAACAAAGTCCATGAGATGAATTCACAAGAGAAAATAAGTGGAAGAAAAGTGATCCTAGATCTTTGAAACCCTCAAACACCTTTTGAGCCTATGAATTTCCCTTTTCTTTTATAACTATGAATCATAGCCTGCATTACGTGTATTTAAAAGCCTTTTTTAATCAAGCAAGATTTGGACTAATAAATGACACTCTCAAATACATGAAGAGATTTTTCCATAAGGGTCGTGGCTTCACAAACTAGGTTACTGGTTATTATGCATGCTGATAAAATAGGTGCTCAAAAGAGATAATCTTTTTTAGTAGAGCTTTGAGTTTTGACTCGAGCCTTCTATTTTTTAAAATACATAAAAGGTCAGCTCATCACGTACCATCAAATGACATACCTAAAATGAAACATCAAAAATTGACATAAAGAACCATAGAAAAACTATTTTAATCTTACAACGGGTCAATTTCTTTTTTCAAAATATAAGACAATCAAAGGAATGCATATATTAAATGTCGTGTGTTGGGTCTTTGAACAAAAAAGCTTGATTTTCAAAATACTTTAAAAAACTAACATCTCTTTGATTTTATTTCAGCAAGTAAACTTGAATAGACATGATTTTTGAAATGTGCGAGTTAATTCCATAACAAAAAAAATCTCGAACAAAAGACTATGGATTGAGATTGCAAAATACTTGACAAAAATGATATCGAAACTTCTTGATCATCCTTGAAAAGTTTAGCAGCTAGGGGAAATACAGTAAACCCTGGGAAGGAAAACAAACTATATTCAGATTAGTCGGCAGGAAAAATCAAATGATGAATTTGTGAAATCCATTAAATCTAAAGCAATGAGAAATGCCTTTTGATGATAGACAGAATAATAAGCATAATCAGATCAGCTAAAGGCAATATTGTTCTACGATAGCTAATGATTTAATAAACTTTATCAATAGTTGAGTGTAACACCACACTTAGAGGCATGATCAAACTTGATAAACAATAAGAGTAGTAATCATCGTGGACAGTCCAGGATGGGCACTGCACTTATATTTGAGTGGAGGATTGGCATATAATGAACTCAAATGAGCTAGTGAATAAAAAAAACTGAGAAAGCTTTGGATAGCAAACAAATTCACATTATGACGATGAAGCATCAAAAAAGAGGGCCTACATTTTAAACCAGGTAAGGATGTATACATGTCATCTAACCCCAAATCATTGCATACATGTTTTAAAATTTTCAGAAAGATCCTCATTGAAATCCAACAAGATTCTGATAAATCAAAGTTAACAAAGAAAAAATCCTTAAGCTATGATAGTAAAGAATTCAAGTTCAAGCCCTAAAATTGAGAAACATCAGTAAAACCCTATAATCAAGAAGGAAAGAAAGAAAGAATAACCCTACTATTAGGAAATTCTTAAGAAAAGAAAAGGATCAACCCTACCATTAGGAAGAGTCTTCAAGTCAACCCTAAAATCAGGAAGCACCAAGTTTTCTAACCCCGTGATCGGGAAATTTTAGGTCAACCCTGTAATCAGGAAACACCAAGAAATTTAAACACTGCAATTAGGAAAAAAAGTGAGAGGAACTCTATTATTAGGAAATTCTCAAAGGAAAAGATCAACTCTATCACTAAGAAGAATCTTTAAGTCAACCTTGCAATCAGGAAACACCAAGTTCAAACCCTGCTATTACAAAAGAAAGTGAGAGGAACTCTATTATTAGGAAATTCTCAAAGGAAAAGATCAACCTTATCATCAAGAAGAATCTTTAAGTCAACCCTGCAATCAGGAAACACCAAGTTCAAACCTTGATATAGGGAAGTATCAGGTCAACCCTGCAATTAGGATGCACCAAGTTTAAACCCCGCAATCAGGAAATTTTAGGTCAATCCTACAATCAGGAAACACCAAGAAATTCAACCTTGCAATCAAAAAGAAAAGTGAGAAGAACCTTACTATTAGGAAATTCTCAAGAAAATAATAAGATCAACCTTGTCATTAAGAAGAATCTTCAAGAAGCACTAAGTTTTCAAAACTTCGTGATCAAGAAGTAACAAACATTTTAGTTCTGGTTAAAGGAGATCACCAAATGAGATTTCAAGTTGACCAAGCTGAAGACAAAGACCAAGGTTCTAGTTAAAAGGGGTCTCTAGATTAAGATTTTAGGTTAACCCAACTAAAGGCAACATTTTTGTTCTGGTTAAAGGGGATCGTCAGATGGGATCTCAGGTTGACCAAGCTGAAGACAAAGATCAAAGTTCTAGTTAAAGGAGGTATATAAATTGAGATTTCGGGTTAACCAAGCTAAAGAAACCATTTCAGTTTTGCTTAAAGGGGATTTCAGAATAACCAAGTTGTATACAATTTGATCGCAGTTCTGGTTGAAGGGGATTGCTGCGAAAACAGAGTTTCAGGTCAACAGAACTAAAAGTTTTAAGAAGATTAGTTTTGGGAAAACAATTTGTTTGTCTTTACAAACTTACTACATCAAGCACTCAACAAGTCTTTGCTCTATAAGTATTATAAAGAGTGGTCATCTATCACTACCAAATTTTTTACTCTATTTTTGAAAAAAAAATCAAAAACACCGAAAGACAACAAAAACCCAAAAAAATATGTTTTTAATGTATTTGCATCATTTGCAGCATCTTTTCCAAAAAAAGAAGGAAACATGTATTTAATTTTTAGTGATCTAAGTATAATTATGGAAGGGAGATGACAAATTTGAAAATTAGAAACCCTCTCACCAAACAACCTTTTTTTTAATCATATGGTCTACAACCATTCTCTTAATCCAGGGGTTCATTTTTCTTAGCTTTGTCTCCAAGTTATCAAATAAATGGTTGAGATTTATTCTTGAAATCCAATGGTTGATCTTAGTTTGCTTTGCCTTCAAGCCAAATAAAATTTTCACCTATAAATAGGTGATTACACACACACACACACACACACAAAAGGAGGAATTTTAGAAAGACCAGGAAAAAAAAACAAAAATTACTCCCATGTTCTCTCCTTACACCCACACAACATAAAAAAACCCCAGACCTATTATTCCTAAGCCAGATGCCAACCCCAAAAAAGAACTGAAAGCAAAATTCACAAACCCAGGACACCACTCTCAGCACAACTCTCTCTCATTGCAATTAAAAAAACAAAATACCATCCTCACAAACCGATCATCTCCAAAGCCTCTCCCCTTCATCTTCAATCAACACCAGCCTAACTTACCAATAACCCCTATCTCAACCAAGCCAAATCAAGACAATAAACAATTTTTAGTGCTCCCTCATTGTCTTTCTCAAAGCTTAAACCCAAGCTCATCCTTAACAAGTCATCAGCCACCACTAATTTTCTATCCTTCTTCACCATGTCGCCAAAACTACACCATATTAATAGCCTCCCTCTTATCTCTTTCAGCAACCTACGGTTGCCAACCACCCAATCACATTAGCGGCCCTTTCATCTCCTTTCTACAACCAACAAACCCACCAAATCATCATCAACACATACCTATAGCCGATCTCTAAGCTCTTCTCAAACCAACACAAACATATCGCCCCTCTTTTCACTCTTCACCTTCTTAGCTCTAGCCAATCAGATCTTGTTCTTCTCCAGTCGAGGACCTTCGTAACCAGCCATTGTTGAAATTCTAGTATAGAAAGAGAGCAACAACAGACCTTCACTAGTCTTAATCTAATTCCTCTAGTATTGGTAAGGTGCACCGCTAATACAGGGAGGAAAAAAGGTGTTGTGCATCTCGATGCGTTACCAGAGACCAACCCACCATAACCATAAAACAAAACCTCATCCTTTCATCTTCACTGCCAATAACTACTCAAGTTGATTGAAACAAATAAAAGAGAAGATTGAATAAAAAAAAATAAACAGAAGAAGAAATAAGGAAAATAAAACCAATTGTTTGTGTGTTTTTATTTTTTACAGGTCACGGTGAGAGTCACCACCAGTACAGGGAGTAAAAAGAGGGGAAATTGCTCTAGATCCACTTATTCTTTAGGTTTTTTTTCCTACGGCAGCGCTTGAACTCACACGCCACCAGTGGCGATGGTGCGTGCAGCACATATGCCCCCACTATTCCTGCATTTTCAGGATCTTCCAGTTTGGTTACTGAGTTTCCAACAACCTCCTGAAGCTATCCTCAGCCTTCGGTAGGTCCATTTTGGATTCAGATGATTTTTTTTATTATTTATGTTTAATTACAATGTTGTGTAAATATTTGTAATTGGATGGGTATGTCGGTTAATTAGTAAAAACATTGGTTGTATATATTTGTATTTTCTTATATGTTTTTGAATGTTTAAAACCAAAAAGACAAAAAGAATTAAATGTTTTAATTGCATACAACCAAGTTTCTCAAAAATACAAAATCATATCTTGTTTAAAATATAAAATACATGGTTTGTTTGTTTTTTTAGCATGCATCTTGGATCTAATAATCAGTTTATTGAATCCATAAGAATTTGGTCAATATTTCAATAACCGATAAAATTTTATTTCATGAGAAATTAATGGTCAATATTCTAATATAAATGTTGAACCTACATGTGAAGCTTATATTTAAATATTTGAAGTTGACTAGAAAACGCTCAGAATTATCTAAATATTTATCAATTTTAATTGGAAGTATTTTTTACCACAACACATGAGTTGTGGAAAACTCTTCCGCCTACCAAGATAGGTGAACCCTGTTAGGGCACCTACATGGATCCTCTCCTTCAGAATTTATTTGAGCACACGAGCTCATAATAAATTCAAAATACCAAATTTATGCACACGAATAAATCCTCATCATAAGTCATAGACAGACTACCAGTTAAAAACCTATCAAAACCTTTAAACCACATTCAAGCCACACAGTGTAGCTTATCTTAGATAGATGCGTTTGAGGGTGTTAATACCTTCACCAATCACACCCAATCCCTTACCCTTAAAATATATGATAAAACCAATACACCCCGCTGTTCTAGCAATCTTAAACCAAACAACTAGATGACGACTCCCACGACCCCTCGATATCACGTGTCTACATGTGACAATGTTAAATACAAAAATATAAAAAAGAAGAGAGAATGGACATTAATTTCTATAGAAATTAAAAAATTATTTTAAAAAAATAGGAAAATTAAAAAAAAAAGGCCTGACTAGCACCTAACCCATTTAGAAAGAGCCCTATTTTCTTGTACCAATATTTTTTGAAAAAAGAAACTTCGGACAACACTTTACGTGGTATTCCTTAGATTTTGATGGGATCTATGCTTTTTTAACCCAAAAACTTATTTTCAATCCAATTTTGACCAGAAATACCTAGAAAAGAGCCTAAACACTTTGATAAACCTATAAATAGCTTTAAAAAACAAAAAACAAAAAACAAAACCCTTGAAATCAATTTAAAATAAAAACTCTTCTCGAGCTTAGATTTGAATTTTAAAGCAATTTTAACAAGAAAACACTTAAGTTGAACTCCCTTTACCAAATAAAATATCTTGACACCAAGATCAATAATTTTAGTGGTTAAAATCGATATCAACATTGATTTTTTCTTTCTATCGTTAGAATCCAACGTCCTCTCTTTTATTTCTCAAATTATGGACTAAAAATAAATAAAATAAACTTTTATATCAAAATTAAATTGAAAAAATATTGAGGGTTCGAATAGGTATAATTTATAAAGTAATTTTTTTATAATAGCTTTAAAAGCATTATTTATTTATGGCATTTTTTTCATTTTGATTCTCTTTTAATTTTTTTCTTTACTCAACAAATTTAGTGCCCAAAGAAAGATGTAATCGGGAAAAATAAAAATTTGAAAAATAAAATAAAAAAAACAGTAAATCTTTAATAAAAATGTGAGAAGGTAAATAATACATCCAGAATGTTTATAGTCTTTGTAATTAAGCCGGCCTTCCTTTAAACGGGTCAATAATATGTAAACCTGACCCGTATCCACAAGAAGAAAGATTCAA
>Ga0325402_1001613_pt1 | contig 18772 bp, 9 predicted proteins | sample PopdelMetagenome_22_FD_207212 | JGI IMG/M metagenome (GOLD analysis project Ga0325402, IMG submission 207212) | Populus deltoides microbial communities from Bellville, Georgia, United States - Xylem-PdKOR-R3 | ecosystem: Host-associated > Plants > Phyllosphere > Stem > Wood/Secondary xylem...
GTTTAACGAAGAAACTCTTAAAAAGAGTAATCTTGTGTAAAGTTGGTTTGAGTGCTGTTGCCGTTTTTAATTTATTGGACACTTTGTTGAGAGTTATGAACTTGAGATCCTCAAGGAGCAAAGGGGCATGGACAGTCTTTGCCTTCCAAATGTGAATGCTAAGACTGTAGGATACCGATGATTGATTTGAGATTGTTCCTCAGAATTGTCTGTCGTGAGTTATGCTTGAAGGGTATTATTTACGAGTCTGTTGAAAGAAAAAAAATCTAATGGCGTAAATTATTTTAAATAAAATAAATAATAATTAAAATAATAAAGAATAAATGCGATAGAAAAAAATTGAAAAATAATAAAATATATAATTTTATAAATTATTTTAAGTAAAATAAATATAATTAAAATAATAAGGATGAAATATGATAGAAAGTTTTTTTAATTAAAATAATAATAAGATAAAAATAAATAACAATTAAAAAAATAATAATAAAATTAAAATTAAATCAAATTCTAAAATAAATTCAAAATAAAATATATAATAATAAAAAATTAAAGATTAAATTTGATATAATTAACAAATAACAATATTTTTTTAATTTTTATAATTTTTAAAAAATATTTTTTATTTAAAATAAAAAAATAATTTTTTAAAAACCAACATCAAATTTTTTCTTAAATAAAAAGGATTTTTCATTCACTGACACAGGAAACAAATATAAAAATGTTTAGAACAATTTCCATGAAACATGAAACAAACGGGCCTCGGATTCATTGCTATGTATGCATTCAATTACCTAAGTGGAATTTTGTTTGGATGATGAGAAAATACAACCAGTTTTTTATTTTGTTCTTAATTTTCCTAGCAACCAAGCAGATGATAATGTCTAAATCTAATCCGGTACCTCGGTCAATGCTTAATGTCAAAGAATGAATTTGGAATAGTTGTTTAATTCCCTTAAATCTTTCAAACAAATTGTGATGATACTCGTAAATCAAGAATCTTGGACATGAAAATGCTGGAAGCAAAATCAGTTTCAAGTGTAGTAATGTGCCTCTAGGCTTTACCTGAAAGGTCCGTAGTTGGGCTTAAATAGCTTACTTTAAGCGGGCAGGCCCATAAGACATCTTCGTCACTCTGAGTCCTAACTCCTAATCACCTCCTCGCATCTCTCTTCCTCTCACCGATCGCCATTTCCTTTCTCCAACAACCGCTACCAGTCAATCATTTGCCCTCTGTTCTTCAAGGTAAGGGCTCTCCTTCTCAGGGATTTCCCAAGATCTAATAGCAAAAAATATATATGGAAAAACTTTGTTTTCTTTTAGTTTTGATGTAAAGGATAAAAAATTGCTTCCAATTTACTTTCTATTGTAAACCAATCGAACCAGGATAGCTCATAACAAGCAGATCTAAATCAATTTTTTATTTTTTTTAAAAAAAACTACCATGTCCTGTTTAGCCCTTTCTTTGCAACCCTCAAATGGATCCGATATCCTCCTCCAAACCCGTGAGTGGTTCCCACCCGCTCGCGCACTCATCGCCACCTCCGCCTTCCGCCAAACACGCCTAGCCTTCTCCGCTACCAAACACCAACCAACCGCCACCACCAACCCTAGCAACCTCTCTTCCGACGATTACTCCCTCTCTGCAGCCTCTGTCGACTCCATTGCCTCTCTCGGTGACGATCCCCTCGCCGCCTCCAGCGGCCAGCTGATTGTCGGTGTTGAGAGCCGTTACCGTGTAGTCTACCGTCTAGTCAATGGAATCTACATTCTAGGTGTCACAATTGCAGATGGCGACAACTCAGTTAATGTGTTTGAGTGCATCAACATTGTTAATCAAGCTGTTAGTGTCATTGTAACTGCTTGTCGTGGCGTAGATGTGACTCCAGAGAAGCTCAGCCGGAAATACGCAGAGATCTATATGGCATTGGATATTGTACTACGAGGTGTGAGCAATATCAGACTTGCAGCTATGTTAACTTCAATGCATGGAGATGGAATTGCAAAAATGGTGCATTCTGCTTTGGATACGGAGAACAAAATACGCGGAGCAGATAGTTGGTCTAATCTGGAAGTGCATGCATCTGAGCAGCAGGCTAGCATTGAGGCATTTTCGAATGCAAGTTTTGAGTTGCCTCCGGAGACTATTGCCGCTGGAGATGAGGTGGCAGCGAGTCTTGCACCTGTTGTAAGTGAGCAGGATCAAAAATTGGAAAAACTTGAGGAACCTGAGGGGCCTAAAGATCCGTTTGCTGCGAGTGAGGCAGTAAATAAGCCAGAGGAGTTGGCTGGTGAATTTAAAAAGGATAAGACTCAGTCTAAGGATTTGACTCTTGCATTGGCAGGGTTGGAGGTTACTACATTGCCCCCTGCAGAGGCGACGCAAGCAACACATATAAGCGTGGAGGGATTTGAAGGGGACTATGGTGGGATTGAGTTTAGTAATGAACAGGCTTCTTTGGGAGAAACATTTGAAGGTTTCGGAGATGCATGGGGAGGTGGATTGGATGCTTCAGAGTTTGTGGGGCCGAAGAAAATCCCCAAACAACAAGGTCTCGGTGGACTTGAATTGTTGCAAACTGGTGATAGTGGCGATGCAGCAGCAGCAGCAGCAGCAAAAGCAAAAGCTGCGAGTGGAGCTACAGGTACTCCTCTTGAGAATCTTTTGGTTCAGAAAACTGAAATGAAGGGTCCTGAGATGTATATTGTAGAGGAAATTAGTGCAGAGTTTAGGGAATCGTTGCTTGCAAGAGTTGGATTAATGGGCCTGGTTTATTTGAGAACATTGCCCCCTAAAACTGATGCTGATAAAGAAACTGAGTTTTCATTTCGAGTTGATAATACAAGTGCTGTCAAGAGATTTGTTATGCAGGGTTCAAAGGTTAGTAGCCTAGGTAATGGGATGTTTCATGTGAGGACTGCACCCTCTGATGAGCCTATACCAATATTGAAGTATAGTTTGCTGCCTAGGTTTACTCCAATGCCGTTAAGGGTTCGTCTTACACAGCGCCATAGTGGAACTTTACTATCCTTGATGATCCAGTATGTTTCAAATCCAGATCTTCCAGCACCACTCACTGATGTGACATTTATTTTGAAATTACCAGTAGACCCTACATTGTTGAAGGTTTCGCCTAAAGCTGTGTTAAATAGGCCAGAGAGAGAGTTGAAATGGCATGTGCCAGAGATTCCACTCAAGGGTTCTCCTGGTCGATTGAAGGCAAGAATGCCTGTTGATTCTAACGAGGGAGAGGTTGATGAAGAGATTGAGGTTTTTGGTTACGTTAAGTTTTCAATGCAAGGAAAGACTTCTTTATCTGGCATTTGTCTACGGCCTGCTTCAGAGGGTAAGACAGACTTTTATGAGGTTAGTCACAGATACGAAAGTGGGGTTTACATGTGCAATTGATCATTGACATTATGGCTGCTTGCTTACAGATTGTTGTGTTTTTTTTTCTCTTCTTTTAGTTCCATGTGTTTTGTTGTTTTCCTTTGCTTGTACCATTCTTTGATATTGAGCTTGTACTTTAGATTGAGATTTGTGAAAACTTTGCTGTTACTTGTTATTAGCTAATCATTTTAGTAATGGATAGTGAATTTTGATATTCTATCCCTGTTTCTTTTAGCTGTTCATGGTCACTTATCGTTTGAAGTTCATGGTCTTAATATCATTTTGTTTTATATGAGATTTATCTGTGTACTATTGTCCAAATAAATTGTGCCTTTCGTTTACTATTCATATAGCACATGTGTGAAAGGATTCTAGGTAGAGCATCAAGTTTTATTAAGCTAGTAACATTATCATATTCTGGTGCACCTGATAGAAAAAAAAATAGTGATTGGCCTGTGTACTGAGACAATGACAATAGGGCAATTTCAGGTGTTGTTTTACAATTTTATCATGGTACTGAGCAAATTATTGATGACATTGGTATCACTTGAATGGAGAGAGTTTGTAATGCTCAATCAAGAAATAACCAGCCGTGTAGGTTTTAGTTCTGCATTGAAAATTCCAATAGAACCTGTCCATGTGTGTCTTGTGTTGCATTCATTTTGTTGCTGTCATCTCATTGATATCCAATTAGTGCTTCTTTTTGCCTTACGAGCTCCTCTTTCTACTTCAATGAAGGGATGTGTTCGGTATATGCAACACTCTGTCAGATTTGAACACACTAAAGCAACATAGATCTTTTTAACATTCAACTACAGTCAATAGGCAAAGTCATGGAAGTTTGAATCTTTGAAGTTTTCTTCGATGTGATGGCTCTTAATGAAGTCGCTTTCAGGTTTTGCTAGACATGCATCCTTCAGTGATTTGATAGGTTAATGGAAAGCAGCATTTGATAAGTTTTCAATGAATAACCAAAAATAGATTCTCTTGAAAAAATCTTATTGGGTACTTGTGCTTGATGAGTTACTTGGCATATTTTCGAGTTTTCTGTGAGGCATATCCTTAAGCTGAACTTGCAGCTTCTCCTTCGATATTGCCCTTATGAAGGTTGTTTTGCATCTGAAGCATGTCTTGCTCTCAATTATAGAAAAAATTGTCCTATGCAATGAAACACATGCACATACACAAACAAAAGCACATGTGCGCACACATGGACACACACACACACACCCCTAAACACCTTAATTCATTTATACAGTGCTTGGTTTTTATCGAACAATCTTAAGTATTAGGACGCCCTTCAAATTGTCAAATGTGCAGAAATTAATGAGATATACCTTTTCAAGTTTTTTTTTTTTAATATCTGATTGTGTGGAAAGAACCAATTTTATGCTGTTTCTACAAAGTAGGATTACTGAAATGGATGTCTAGGAGTGGAAATCAGGTTGGGGCCATTTTTTTGAAGGCTTTCCTGAAACTGGCAATGAAGAACAAATCATGTAAAACTATAAGATAAGTTTTCAATATGATGAGAACAAGGCTCCAACAATGACCTCTACCATATATCAGAAGTCCATCAGAACTTCTCTAAAGGATGCAGTCGTCATCCTTATCAAGTATCCTAATCAAGTAATCATTCTAGAATAATAGATAAGAGTTTTCTGTTTTTGTCCTCATCAGCTATTTGTGCGGATGCTTTCTTTCGTGCCCAAGAAATTTTTATTTCCAACTTGTGAAACTTTCTTTTCTTAAATCTATATCATGTTTAAAATTAAAATAATAATATAAACACATGATTGCGTCTTTACCTGTGAGCTTTGCACCCAAGGCGCACTTAAACAAACGCCTGCTATCAGATTTATATACTTGTGCATGTAGTTATTGAGCTATACTATTATTGAAATTCTGTAGCTAGCATTTTTATTCGTCAGCCGAAAGACTAAAGGTATATATACTTTGTGATGTCTGGAATGAAGCTTTTTTGAATTGGAAAGTTGGGCTTCTGAAATTGATTGCAATCCTAGATCCTGATTTAACAACTTATAGAAACAGATGGTGTCAATCATGTGATTTGACTTTTTGGCTGTCTGGAATGCATAATTCATTACCGGGAATTTGTTTAGGAAGAGTTGGATTCTTCAAAATATGAAATTGGATTGTGGTTTGATGGTTTTTTTAATAAGTGGAAGAGATAGAGGGTTGCCCACTAGGACAGATTGGAAATAGTTCAAGGATGTAAATCTTTATTATGAATTCATTGCTTTTAGCATTCAGTTGGTACACACTGCACCAGTTCACTGTCAAGTTTGATTCCACATGCAAGGTACACACCACATTCAGCTGTTAAACCCCCTCAACAGCTCACTTTCAGATTCAGAAGGCAAATATGGCCCTTGGATGCTGTGTGGTGTAGTTTTTGCATCTGTTTTAAGTTGCCTGACAGCATAACTAAACACGCCTAGTCTGACTATTAATTCAATATCCACTAGAAAAAGCTTATGCAGTAATGGTTCAGCTTCAAGATCTACAAATGTAAAAACAGAAATTAAAAAGGAAATCTTTCAAAGTTTAAAAGCCAAAAACACAACTGAAGAATCCCAAGGAAAAAATCAAAATCACATGCAAATCACCCGGCCCGAATAGCTCCAACTCATCCCACACAACACCATAACATGAGACTGAGCAGCAACCAAAACAGAAACTAGAAGCACAACCCCATCCTCCACTCTTTCCTTTCCCGCGATCACCTTCTTTCTCGCTACCAACCGAGGAGTGCTACAGTACTCGCTACACATAGCTAGTAGTGTTCCAAGTGTTAGAATGGGTAGCCAAATAGAGAGGAACAATGCTATTCTTTTTTCTTTTTTTTTTTCCCCACTCATACTAGCTATTATAGCTACGGTGAAGTTGAAGCCATCCTCGCTAAAGTACAAGCAACGGCCAAACAAATTGTCATTGTGTCAGAGTGTATTAAAAAGAGTGGGGCCTGTGGGGGAGTTGAGTGAGGCTGCATTGGTATTTAAAATTATATATAAATTTTTTTAAAAAATATTTTTTAAATTAGTTATTTTATATATTTTAGGTTTATTAATTTTTAATTAATGAAATTTGATGGATATAATTATATTGTATTTTTAAGTTATTTGAATTATATATAAATTTTTATTTGAATTATGTATTTTAAGGTATTTGAACTCCTGTATTATTTATTTTATTTTAATTTTAATTATGTTATATTATTATTTAGTATTTGATTGAAATTATCAATATATAATTAGATAAAATATTTTATTTATAATTTTATAATTTTATGATTTGAGTTTACATACAAATTTATATTATATATTTTATATCTTATTAAAAAATATTTTTAACAACTTTATCAAGAACATGATTGAAAGAGAGAGCAAAGAAAACGTAATGTATATTGTCATGAAAAGGTGATTAATTAGCCTAACCGAAGTGCTTGCCTTTGAGAGTAATCTAGCTAGCTTCTCATTATCCAAAGCACTTGCCCTTTTTCTCACCTTTCATAAATTACTGCTCAACAAAATTCCATCCAGCTAGTTTCGGTTAGGTTTTATGGCAAAAATAAGGGCAGAATCAACGCCCCCATAGCCTGACTCCGGCCATTTTCCCTTTCTTCTCTTTTCTTGTCAGAATTAATTTTTCCAAGTAGTTTTTAAAATTTATTTGTAGCAATGAATAAAACTAGCGAAATGCTGGCTCCAAAGCCCGGTGGCACAATCCCCACGCCGCCACCATTCTTTTCTAAACCGGTTGCTCTACAATTTGTCAAGCTTCAAGACCACTTCCATCTTCGTCTTATGTTCTCTCGATTAGCATTTAAAGCCATAATTTCGTCCATTATTACTGTTGACAGCATGATGGTAGAGTTTCATGATTCAGTAAGGAAGCATCACTATCCTTCGTTCACAAGCGAGAATGATTTTTTCTTCCTCTTTCCTTTTTTTTTTTTTCGCGTGGATGTTAAGAAAGAGTACTTGGTGGGTTAGAGGCTTTAATAGCCCAAAACTCGATTAAATGTATGACTTTCTCCATGCTCAACAAATTGCACCAAGATATAAAATATACACTTAATTAAATCAAGTTTTATTTTATTTCACGTACCCATCATTTTTAATATGACATTATACGCATGCAATTAACAGAGTTTAATATGACAATACACACTTCAATGCTCTTGATATAAATGATATAAATTAGAGATATTCTAACAAAAAAAAAAGATCAAAAAAGAAAGAAAGAGGGAGAGATAGAGAGAATAGGGATTGTTGATTTTGATGGTATGCTTTATCTATAATTTCTTTCCTCTTGGTAGCATGTCTATTATATGATTTTTCTGTTAATTGTTATATTGGTGATTGGAAAGTAGTGCAATTGGAGAAAATCTCGCTCTACATTAACAAAATTTAAAATGAGTGAGTTTTTCATTGTAACACATAATGAATTTTTTTATAATTTAGTCCTTCAATTTTGTTTCTCTTCAATTGCATCCTTTTATGCCCCCAATTCACTTTGGTCATATTACTTTTTAGACCATAGCTTTTCGGTCGCTCAATATTTCAAAATTTCAAAATTTCAATTGTCATGTAAAACTTTATTTTTTTTACTTTTCAGTCCTTGGTTTGAGAGAGCAGAGAGAAAGTTGCCCGATCCCAATGATAGAGAGAAAGAGTCTGGTTGACATTGATTAGGTACGATCTTGGTGTCAATAAGTTTTATTCGATGAAGAAAATCTCACCTAGATGTTATTTGGCCTTCCCATCACCTAAAATGATAGATATCAACTCACAAAGTTTTTATGTTTCAAGTTGATTTTAGACTTATGGATCTTTTTGGGTAATTTGATGCTATATATGGGTTTATCAAGGTATATATGGTGTTTTGGATAAAAAAATAATTGAAAATTGATTTTTTTCTAAGAAATTTGTGGCCAATGACGTGCTGTCCACCTCATTTCCAAATTAAAAAAAAAAACACATGCACGAGCTCTTTTCAAAATGGGCGACACATAGCCTGACTTTTTTTTTAAAAAAAAATTAGGGCAAATGACATGTCATTCACCCCATTTTCAAATGCAAAAATAAGAGCACACATGCATGAGCTCTTTTCAAAACGAGCCAGCCACACAAGCCTAGCTTCCTAAGTACAAAAATGCCTAACTGTTTTTTTTCCTCTATTTTTATTTTTTTAATTGATAACTCTTTTATATGTATTTTTCTTTAAAATAATTTTTTAATTTATATTTAGATTAATAACCCTTATATCTGATTTTTTAGATTGTTTATTTAGCCTTTTCAAATATTAGTTATTTTTTAAAAAATTATTTTGTATGTTTTTAATATTTTAAAGAGGTTATTATAATTCATCTATAATTTTTTTGTTTTATATAAATAAATTTTTTTTAAATTAAAAAATTATTTGTTCTTAGTAAGAAAAAGAAACCTTTAAGATAAAAAAAATGTGCATTAAAGGCAAATATTTGAGTTAAATATTATACTTATCTATCTTTTACTTTATGAGAAATATTATCCTTTTATTTTAGAATCTGATTGGCATTAACAACTCTTTCTCAGTTTATCAATTCCAGTATTTTGAAATTTCTTTATATTTTTTAGTTAAGAGAATCATGATACAGTGAAACATAGTCACAAGATTGTCCTATTTTTCTACTACGTTAAGAATTAATTTAAGATCCTACGCACGCAATTGCATTAATAACATTTTTTTTATGCTCGTTTTATTTTATTTTATATAAGTACCAACTTTTCGATTCATAGTTATGTTTTTCCCTCAATGTCAAAACACACATTAACAACACCTACACCTACACATTCATCATTTTATGTTAGAAAAAAAATTATCCGACCCGTGATGAAGCGAATAGAATAAACGCACTAACAATTGTTTTTGCATTTATTGGCACAATTATCAATTTATTTAATTAAATGCATATATAAGCTTCTTGATTTATTATTAGGATTTTTCCATAAAAAAACATGAAAAAACATGCATATTGTTTTTTGCTAAATAAAAATTATCTGACCCATATCAAAGCATGAGTTAAAATAGCTATTACTCTTACAAAATCAATCAATTTTGTTATAAAACAGCACACCATGTAAAAGGATCAAACAATTAGTTTAATGCAAGCCATGTAAGAGGACTAAACTAAAACATTGACATAATTATTCTGTTGGTAGATTGTAGTGAATTTTACTGATAGAATATGCCATCGGTAAAAACCGATGGAAATATTCCATCAATATATACTGAGAGAATTACAGTGCTAAAAGAAGGAATAAAAAAAAGCCACAAAATACGATGATGTGTTATTTTTACTGATAGAATTATTGATGGATTGAAATCCATTAGTAAATCCGTTTGTAATATTTAATTTATAACCTGACGAGCGACCCTCTATTCTCCCTCCTCCATTTTTATCTACAACAAACAACACCCCCTAATTTTATCACAAATAAACCTCCCACTATAAATCTGGCCACCCCAACAATCAGTTTGTCAGTATCTTTGTTTTGATTCAAATTTTATCGAGGATTTTCCACTTCAAGTAAGAAAAAATACCTATTTTTTTTATTTGAGCTCAATTTTAAAATGTTGATTTTTATTGCATGTTTTTGTAGTATATGTATTTTTTTAGGTGTTTACTTGTTTTATAGCATTTTCCCATAGAAATTTGTTGTATGAATATATGATTTGTACATGTTAGAGTTTGTTTGAGATTTTATAAAATTATATTTGTTTGTAAATTGAATAAATGTATTTTGAATTTGTGGCTTAGTTGTTTTGTGATAAAATAAATAATGACTTATTTAACGAGTCCATTTTATATTTTGTCAATTTTATTGTTGAGTTGAAATTTTCGGTAAATGTATAGAAATTTGAATTTATATAGATAATTGATAATGAATTAATAGTACTATTAAAATATAGTGAATAAGTTTGAGTTAAACCAATTTTTACAAATTTATTTAGTTTACATAATTAATTAATACATGTAGTCATCAATATTCTTTATAGGTTTGACATAAGTAATGAATGACTGTTCATGAATGTATCGACATTCACCCAAATAATTGCGTAGGATGAATTATTGTAATGGGTTTCAGGGTTTTATTAATTACACACTATCTAATTCGAGAAATATTAGTACATGCGGTATTAGATATCCATGTAAGAGGTGTAAAAATAAAAGGTTTCTCGATCCAGATGTTATAACAATGCATCTTCTACAAAAAGAGTTCATGAAGAGATAGTTGTGTTGGTTTGCACACCAATAACCATATATTCCTTACGAGACCATGATAGAAAGGATAGTTGGGTAAACTTCTAGTTCTAGCAATGTGCATAGAGTTATAGATGACAATACTAATCTTTACAGAAATATAGTTATGGATGCGATAAAAATGAATCAGAGTTATATTGGTCAATTTCCAATTATAGATGAAGAGTCTAATATAGACACAACTATGTTTTTTGATATTTTGAAAAACTCCGACGAACCATTATGAGATGGGTGCACAAATCACGTTAAATTATCGGTTGTTGCACATGTGTTCACCATCAAGTCAGATCATGGGTTGAGTAAGGCCAGTTATGACAAAATTATCGAATAGGAAAGAAGCATTTTACCTGAAGGGAATAGGCTGGAAGAGAAATTTTATGCGAAACCCTTCGACCTAGGATACCAGAAAATTGATATATATCCAAACTTCTGCATGTTATACTATATTGAAAATATAGAGTTGATTGAGTGTAGAACATGTGGACATGCTCATTATAAACCCAGAACTGACAGGAAAATGACTCTTGTTGCACATAGAAAGCTTACATGCTTTCTAATCACATATAGATTGCAAAGGTTATTCATGACACTAAAGATTGATAAGCATATGACATGACATCATCCACATGATACGATGGATGGAGTTATGATGCAGCCTTCTAATGGTGAAACCTGAAAACATTTTAATAAAATGCATCTTCAGTATTCAATGGAATCAAGAAACGTGCATTTTGGGTTATGTGTAGATGGATTCAATCAATTTGAGTAATTTGCTACTTTTTATTCTTGTTGGCTAATGATACTCACGATTTAGAACTCGCCGCCGAGGATGTGTATAAAGCTAGAGTTCATGTTTTTATCTAAGGTTATACCTTGTCCTAATAGTCCAGGTCAGAATATAGATATTTTTCTTTCACCATTGATTTATTAGTTGAAGCAGTTGTGGTCATCCAAGGCTTTGACTTATGATATATCGAGAAAACAAAATTTTCAGATGAAGTCAATTTTAATATGTACTATCAATGATTTTCCTGCGTATGGTATGATTTCTGGTTGGAGCACGAATGAAAAACTAGCATGTCCATACTGTATGGAAAATAACAAAGCATGTATGTTAACAAATGACAGTAAAACGTCTTTTTTTATTGCCACCAACAGTTCTTGCCAACGGACCACAAGTATAGAAAGAATAGAAAAGACTTTGTTGGTAGAGTTGAAATGGATGTTGGACTGCTGCTGTTATTGGGTGAATAATTGTATAACGTGGTATCGAGGTACAATGACATTATCTTTGGTTTTCAATCCAGTTAGCAGAAGTTTCTTGGTTTTGGTTTGACTCACAATTGGATAAAGTGAAGTATTTTCTAGGAGCTTTCTTATTGGAAGACTAATCTTCTCCGTCATAACCTTGATGTCATGTACATTGAAAAAAACGTGTTTGAAAACATTTTCAACACGGTTATAGACGTGAAAGGGAGGACAAAGAACAACATCAAGGCTGTAATGAATATATCTTTCTTTTGTCACTGTAAAAATATGAAGGTGGTTTATGATGGGTTAGGGGTTGTGAAGTTCAAAGCCAGCTTCATCTTAGATATGAATACATAGTTACTTGTCTACCAATGACTTAAGAGTCTGTGTTTTTCTAATGGACATGATTTGAACATATTAAGATTGGTGAATTTGGAGGATTGCAGATTGTATGGAATGAAAAGTTGTGACCATTCCATTAGCATACCAAAATTTATTACCAAAGGGGATATGGGATGAACTCTTGGAGATTAGTCATTTCTTTATAGCTATATACTCTAACAAGTTGTAAACACAACATATGGAGAGGTTTGAAACGAATATCGTCTAGATAATCTGCAAACTTGAGATGATATTCCCTCCATCATTCTTCGACTCAATATAGCATCTACCCAAACATCTATTGTTTGAGGTAAAAGTTGAAGGCCTAATCCAATATAGATGGATGTATCCATTCGAGAGGTTAGGGATTACACATGCATTATAATTAAAACTCTATTTAAAAAAAAATTCAAAACATTCATTTAATTGCATGTAAGTACTTGTTCAACCTCAAGAGAAAAGTAAAAGATAAGGCGCATGTCTAGGCTTTAATATGTGAGGCTTATATTGTTAAAGAGATCTCAACATTTTTCTTGAACTATTTCGAGCCTCACTTAAAATTAAGAATCAAACGTGTTCCAAACATGACGACAGTAGGGAAGTGCCTTCGAGTGAGAACTTATCAATATTCTCCCATTCTGGATGACCCGTACTAAAAAATACCTCGAGGGAAAGATATTTAATAGAAATATAATTTAGACATATGCATAAATATTTGCTATTTAACTATAATGAGCTGAGACCTTTTATCCAATAAGTTTAATACTTAACATGTTGTTACTTTCAAACAATTTATCTTTTACACTATCATAAACTGATAGATTTTTGAATTCCTTGTAAGCAATATCGTTAATTTTTACTGTTCTAAAACCCACAGCTAACTGGATCCCAAATCTTTCAATTATAAGATGAACAATTTTCCATGTAGTTCAAAACACATGTAAGGACTGTTTAATTATTCTTATTTTTTATATTGTGAAAGAGATGTAATTAATGTACCAGGTTTATCAATTGGGAGTAAATGTTAATATTACTTTGAATTTACTAAGTTCGAGTCTTGAAAAAAGGCAAAGTGCTATAATACGTATTTTGTTAATAAACATATGTTTCATATTGAAGAGTATGGTCATGATAGAAAAACATATAACAATGAAGTTTGTGTTAAGGGATTAAATTTTAATGAGTTTGAAGTTGATTACTATGAAAAGTTAGAAGATGTCATTGAATTATAATATCATAAAGAGCATAATACAATGTTTTTATTCAAATGTTATTGGTATGATACCATTGACAGAGAAATTAAAATAGATCCTCATCATGGTTTGGTCGAAATTAATACAAAGGCTAAACTCCTCAACATTGACGATGTCTTTGTTTTCGCCAAGTAATGCTAACAAATTTATTACACATACACTTCCTCCTTTAGAAATGATCGTTCAAGAGTTAACTCCTCAATGTTGATGATGCTTTATTTTCGCCAAGCAATGCCATCAAATTTATTATGCATACACTCATTCCTTTAGAAAGGATTGTTCAGGAGTTGATTGGTTATCCATAGTGAAAAACAAACTGAGGGGTCGTGTCTTTGTTGTTCAAGATGACAATGATGAATTAAATATGAGAGATAATGTCTTTTAACTCGATGAGTTAGTTGATCCATATCGAGTTCCTCTGCCTAATGATTTAGAAGAATATTCAAATTTTCATGTCATTGAGAATATTTTTGTTGATGTTAATGTTGACGTTGGAGAGTTAAATGATGTTTCGAGAGCCAACAAACATACACAAGTCAATGAAGATGATGATAACGATGAAATCAATGTAGAAGATTGTGATGGAGATGAAAACATTGAAGAAAAAAGACAATTCTGATTAATTTGCACAATATGAATGTGTAATGCCATAAAATATAATGTAATATTTTAGGATAAAATTAACTTTAATGTAATGACAATGATGTTTATTTATTATTAAATAACAATGAAGCATTTATTTTATGTGATTTTATTATTATACACAAAACTAGTGTTATTGTGCTGTTGTAATTTAAAGTATTTACAGGATAGATACATAAGGAATATAAATACAATCTGACAACAAAAATTGTTTTACACTAATGAAAATACCGATAATTTGTAAAATACCAACATATATACCGTTCATTGTGTTCAATGCATACAAGATCACCAACGATTCATGTCTGTTAGTATTTTCTTGAGAGTTAAGGAACTGTTCACTTTTCATTTTCACTATTTATTACTATCCAGTACAAGTGGGATCACTAATGGTTAATGTTTGTCGGTATTTTCTCAGATGGAATCACTAACGGTTCGGAAAAATCTTCTAATTAAAATTTTTAATTAGACATTATAGATGGAAATACCAAAAGAAAAATTAAAAATACTAATATTTAAATGGCTGTTAGGAATTTTGTTTGTAAAAATCCCCTAAATTAAAAGATTAGAATCCCTGAAATCAGAACAGACGAGCACATGTCTCTTCCTTTGGAGCTTTTCTCTTCTCCTCCTAAATCTTCATCTTTGTTTCTCTTCTCTTCTTCTCCATGAGCATGTATGTCTTCTCCTTCTCTTCTTCTCTTATTATTTAACATAATGTTTGAATTTTGTTTTCTCTTCTCAAGATCACGAGAACTCACAACGACAATAAGATAACATTCTTTATTTTCCTTTTTTTAATGTTTTTTTGCATTATTTTTTTTAAATTTCTATTCTTAATTGTATGAATGTTGTTGGGACTTTTTTAAATGTTTTAATTTTTATGTTCTTTAATGATTGTATGAATGTTGTTGGAATTTTTTTAATTTTCTTTTTAATTTTTATGTTCTTATCTTTCATTAAATATTATTAGATTATAATTTTATTTATAAGACCCACATAATCATTATGGTTAGCTAATTGATTTGTTAGTGATAACAAAAAGTTTTTTATTTCATGAAAAATAAAAATTATTTTAAAATATAAAAATAAAAAATAGTAGCCATCATAAATAAATAAAAAATAGCTAAGATAATAGTTAGGATAAATGAATAGTTTTTTAATGTGAAATATTGATACTACGAATACTTTAACGTGTTTATATCTATCTCCTTTGATCATTTCACAAATGGCCGTAGCAAAGTTAATGGCAAATTTGGTTAAATTAACATAATTGAAATGATTAGACTGACATAGATTGGAGTAAAATCAAATGGTTTGTGGCAATCCAATTTAAATTGTTGTGTATTTAGAGGTTTAAAATTTTTGGGTAGTCTCCTGTATAGAAGATCTGTTGCCGAATTGTTTTTGAAAATAGAAATGATTTACAGTACTTTAATCTTTTAATTGATGTAGATGCCTATGAGAACGTCAAGAACACATTGTATGGACATGATTACTGCTAGTTCTCCTAGTAACGATTCAGACAACCATGAGTCGTTAGGTATTGACCAAGAACAAACACTTAAGAGATAAACATCCACCACATTGAGGGGGGTCCCTTCATAGTAGGATCCATTTACCTGGAAGTACTAGGCTCAGTGGAAGAACGATATTTCAATGTAAGTTTGTTTTTCCTTTACATCAACAAGTTAATAATTTTTGAAAAATTAATTTCAATTAACAAATGAAATTTCAGGTTTACAAACATTAGGGCTGCCAATACCATACCATAACTCCGGTGTAGAGAATCGAAACCAGTGTGTTCACGGTTCTATTACTACGCATACTGATAGCTCTGTTTCGTTCGTTTTACATGCAAAGCGGATGATAAGATTTTTTATTAATCACATCAATTTTTTTATTTAATATATTTAACTAACAATAATTTTCTCTTGCAGGCTGCGGTTCTTGGATGTGATTTAAGCCTGATAAGGCTTTTTATGGAAACGTACATATGGAGTGATAACTGCTAAAAAAAAGGTGTAGCAGCTCGTGAATAGTCAAGCTCAACACTTTATGGTATGTTGGTTTTCAACCATTTTTTTTTTGAAATTATTATTTTTTTTTAAATTTGCTTCAATGGAGTCAGGTTTCCAAACATCCTGAGTGGAAAACCTATGATTGATGCATGATTTAGAAGGTTTAAGGTTAGTAATGACTTAAATATTTTTTTATTATGTTAATTTGGTTAGTTTATTAATATTAATGAAAATTTTATTTTACAAATTTTAACCGCAAGGAAAATTTTAAATGAGATAGAGGTGACAACACAATTGCAAGGTGGGTTTGGGAGAATCACGCTGCAACTAGGTAAGGTTGATATCAAGATAATTTTTTAATCCTTTTATTCAATTTTATTTTTCATTTACTAACAGATAATTCATTTTTACCATAAAGTTTGTGGGATTTTTGGTACGAGATACAAAAAAACCAAAAGATATGCGAAAGAAAGAGAGTTTCTAAGCTAGAAGAACATGATGGTTTTGGAGGATTTTAGACCTTCGTACATCTTGGAGGTTGTGTGGGCAGAAAATATTCAGCACATGATGTCTGAACGTTTCGTGTGACGATCACACTCCGGTGTGGAGAACCAGAACCATTGTGTTTACGGTTCTGTTACCATGCATACCAACAGCTCTGTTCCATTCGTTTCACATGCAAAACGGATGATAAGATTCTTTATTAATTACATCAATTTTTTATTTAATATATTTAACTAACAATAATTTTCTCTTGCAGGCTACGGTTCTTGTACGCGACTTAAGCCCGATGGAGTTTTATGTGGAAATGCACATGTGAAGTGATGACCACCAAATAAAAGTGCAGCATCTTGTGGATAGTCGAGCTCAACACTTTGTGGTATGTTAGTTTTCAACCATTTTTTTTCTTAAGTTATTTTTTTTTGAATTTTTTGACTTTGTTTTCTAGGATACATATAACACCTGGTTGAAGTATAGATACAAGGACGATCCTTCGACCCATCGGGATTTGGATCTGGATCTGTGGTTATAGGGAGGTTCATCCGGTGGACCCGATAGAAATCGGATGTATGGTCTCTCTAACACTACGACCGAGGACTTGCTGACGACCCGTGATGTTTCAACCATTGGATGCTCACAATCAATTTCAAGCATTCAAACTCTGAAGTTCAAGATGATTTTAGACCAATGAGTTCAAGCTCAAACAACCCATCTTGCTGCTGATAATGAACGACTTAGTGTTGAGATGACCGAACTCTGTCGATCGGTGATGGAGACGAGATCATAGATGGGTGGTACATATGCTCCCTTTGATTTGCCCCATGGTCTCAGTGAAGAACTGCCTCCTCCTTCTCCTATGCCTCTATTCTAGATTAATTTTATTTGAACTAATAAATGTTTAAATTTATAATAAATATTTTATTTTTATATTAATTCAATTATTTTCTACTTTTGTTTAATAGATTCTTTTTTAAAAAATATTTTAAAATTATTACCAATGAGGTTAATGATGGAGTTTATCTGTCGGTATATTCTAGATAGTTGGAAAAGAATTACTGAAAATGTCACTACCACTATTTACTCACCAATGAAATTACAGACGGTATGTTTGATGATTATATGTCAAATTCACTGAGGGGATTACCGATGGACAAAAAAAATCATTGATGGAATTACATACACATACGACTTTTTTGTCGGTGATATGTTATATTCACTGATGGAAATACTGACAGAATGAAGCGAGTAATTTTTTTAGGTGCTTTTGCTATCAATAAATCCATCGGTGAAATTGTTATTGACGGACTCACCGATAGACCACAAATCACCAACGAGAGTTTTTTTGACGGAGATTTTTTGTTCGTGAGCCCGTTGCTAAAATTCGTGCTGACGGATTAAGAGTATAAATACCGATAGAAAATTTCGTAAGTAAATCTAAAAATTTTGGTAATGATGCAAGGGTTGGGAACACTGATTTTGAGATGATAAAGCCTCCAAACTATTTACTAGGACAAACATAGAAGTCCATTATTAACCACCAATTTAGTAAGTATGATCAATTATTCCGGCTGTTGGCCTCTCTCATCAATACATATACAATTATGGTTGTCAACTTGTACAAATGACATTGCAGAGATCATGAGAGTTGTGGTTGGCACAACAGAGACGATGATCCAGCAATGCATCATCCGATCTTCAACTTGGTTTAATTGCACTGCATTTTCTACTTTGTCAGCTTCTTAAAATACTGAAACTCTCTTTAGATGATAAGTATAAATGATGAGCCCATGGAAGCATCGGTGTGTATAAAGAAAAACAAAAAAAAAATTATTTATTGAATATATAATATCGATCTTCCACCCACTTTCAACATCTAGGTATAAATAAAGAGACAAAATCCCAAAAGTGACAATAGCATTAGGTATAAATAACAGATAATATCGGTATTTTTAATTATGCCACTCGCAGGACTCTCGTGATCATCTTTCACTTCACTCTACACCAC
>Ga0325402_1001614_pt1 | contig 18770 bp, 7 predicted proteins | sample PopdelMetagenome_22_FD_207212 | JGI IMG/M metagenome (GOLD analysis project Ga0325402, IMG submission 207212) | Populus deltoides microbial communities from Bellville, Georgia, United States - Xylem-PdKOR-R3 | ecosystem: Host-associated > Plants > Phyllosphere > Stem > Wood/Secondary xylem...
CTGGTTATTTAAACCGGGAATACAAGCTTCAGGCTTGGCTTGCCAAGTGTTCGAGACGGACCCTGTTTGTCCTCACGTGCCTTGGCGCCGGCCGCATGCACTTAAGCTTTCGTAGAGTTCCTTTCTCAAATTTAGTAATTTCTTATATATATATATATATATAATTATTCGTTTTGTTTTAAGTTATATTTATTGCGTCATAATCACTAAAAACCCATTCCAGAAATCAAAATTAATTTTTACATCACTGGGTCCCACACAATAGTTATCTTTCGGCCGCTTACTTTTGTCGTCTCTCAAATCCCACTAAACACTCAGTGCGCACTATACCACTCATGTTCACAATCCTGCTAAAATGCGCTAGAATTCTTATCCTCCACTCCTTACACATTTCTACTTCTCCCTGTGAGATTTACCATTTATTGCTACCATCATTTCTCTCTCTCCCTCCTCAAAATTTGTGAATTTTGCAAAGCTTAAGGATACCCATTTCATATTTTATGGCCTCTTATAAGCTTTGATAATGAATGCAAGTTATGGTGATTAGAGCTATAAAGATGGAATCTTTCGTGTTTGGTTACACTATGTGAAGTGAGTTTTCAATTGGGCTGGTCTTAAAAAGGATCTAAATTGATATACTAGATTTTGGTTTTTGGATATTGTCTTCAAGAAGAAGTATTAGTTTCATGGCTGGAAGTAATGAAGTCAATCTCAATGAAAGCAAGGTACTCTCTCTGTTTTTTTATCCCTCTCCTTGTCTTTTACATTTTGTACTCTTTTGGTGATCAAAGCTGGTGTCTTTTGATGGGTTTTTTGTGGTGTTTGTGTTTTGGTGGTTTGAAGTTGAAAATCAGCTGGATTGGGAGCGAAATCTAGATGTTTTTGGTGGGGTTTTGAGATTTTGATTCGGTTGGTGAAGGAAAATGGGTTTGGGGTTTATGTTTAAGCATCTTAGATTCTTTAGGTTATATATTGTTTGATATTTTTGGGTTTTATGTTCTTGTTTTTGTGGAAAGAAGGAAGCTTGTTGATTAGTATTAGGGTTTTGGGATGTTTTGTTTTGAAGTTTTATTGGATTCTGAGATCATATAACGGTAGTTTGTTGATAGGTTTCTGTTACTTGTGGAATATCTGATTTCTGGTCTGGAAGTACTGTTTTGGTTATCTAAATTCTAAATGCTGAACTTGGCTTATTAATCTTGGATCAATTTAGTTCAGGGAACATGATTTGGTTTATGGATAAATCTGTTTCTTGTTAGTATGTTTTTCAGTCTCTACTTGCTTGTTTGTTGGTTTTTCTAGTACTTAGTTTGTGAAAAATTATCACCATTAATGGTTTATGGCTTGCTATTTTACTATTCGGAATGAAAAAAGTGAAGATTTTGATCCTTTGTTTTCTGAATAGATGGTGGTACCCCTGAATACATGGGTCCTCATATCAAATTTCAAGCTGGCTTACAATCTTCTTCGTCGTCCTGATGGGACTTTCAACCGCCACTTGGCAGAGTTCCTTGACCGGAAAGTTCCTGCCAACGCAAATGCAGTTGATGGGGTTTTCTCATTTGATGTTATCATAGACCGTGGGACTAGTCTTCTTAGCCGGATCTATCGACAGGCTGATGCGCAAGTATCACAACCAAATATTGTTGACCTTGAGAAGCCTATCAACTTGGATGTTGTCCCTGTCATAATCTTCTTTCATGGTGGAAGCTTTGCTCACTCTTCTGCAAACAGTGCTATATACGATACACTCTGTCGCCGCCTGGTGGGCCTTTGCAAGGCTGTGGTAGTGTCTGTGAATTATAGGCGTGCACCTGAAAGTCGATACCCATGTGCTTATGATGATGGATGGACTGCTCTGAAGTGGGTTAATTCAAGGGCATGGCTCCAGAGTAAGAAAGATTCTAAAGTTCATATATACTTGGCTGGGGATAGCTCTGGTGGTAACATTGTTCACCATGTTGCTTCAAGAGCAGTAGAATCAGGAATTGAAGTATTGGGCAACATACTGCTAAACCCAATGTTTGGTGGGAAAGAGAGAACAGAATCGGAGAAGCGATTAGATGGCAAATATTTTGTAACTCTCCAGGACCGAGATTGGTACTGGAGAGCATTTCTTCCTGAAGGAGAAGATAGGGACCATCCAGCGTGTAATCCATTTGGTCCAAAAGGTAAAAGCCTTGAGGGAATGAAATTCCCCAAGAGTCTTGTTGTGGTGGCTGGTTTAGATCTTGTTCAGGACTGGCAATTGGCATATGCTGAAGGTCTCAAGAAGGCTGGTCAAGATGTGAAACTTTTATATCTGGAGCAAGCAACAATAGGGTTCTACTTGTTACCCAATAACAATCACTTCCACACAGTGATGAATGAGATAAGTGAATTTGTGAGTCCTAACTGTTAATAGGGTTAACTATACCAACTGGAAGCCATACTTGACCGAAGCTTGACGATTCCTCTTTGGCTAATTACGTGTTGTTTGCTGTTTATATGATTGTGTAGTGTTAGTACTTTCTGTTTTATTGATCATACGTTGTTGCATTCTGCTACTCTAAGGTCCGGTTCTTCAAGTTTCCGAAACATCTGGGTTCTGTTATTGGGTGCAGAAGGTGGTTCAGCATCTAGCTTGTTCGGAATATGTTCTGTTATATATCCATTTTCCTGAACTCGAGTGGTGTAGTTTTTGAAGCTTTAGTAGCAGTGGGGGGCTGTCTCATTCTGTTTCGCAGACCTACCACATTTAAGGTTATCCTTTCTGACTTCCAGCCCCAAAGGAGAGGAAGACAGAACTACTGAGTTTATATTTGGTGGCTGATCCATTGCGGTCTATGGGTCGAAACCTCACTAATGTTATATGGCTAATTTTAGAACATGGATAGGAAGAAAGTCCATGGTACTGTGATCCTGTATGTTTATAGATATGATTTAGTATATATAAAGGTGTTTGCTTATCTTTTCTTTCTCACTCGATTTTGCCTTTTCCTTTTTGTCATGTATTGTTCTCTTTGATTTCTTCTTCTTCACATTCTACTGGCAACTGTAAATATGACTGTTATTGCGAATTTAGAAATTGTCAAGTATTCCTATTTAAGTGAACTTTAGATTCCTTATTTAAGAGTTTGTCATAGCATTGTTGATGAACCTTTATCTGAATCTGATAATGTCAAGCATGCAAGTATACACCTCCAAAATTGAGGCCTGGTAACTGTCAGAGGAGTGTATCTTTTCTTCCATATCGTATCTTGTTACAGAGTGACTATATTTTGGACCGAAGACCAGGTCTTATATTGTTATGCTGTGAGAATCACAAGGTTTTATGTTTAGGATTGAAAGCAGTTTCGGAATTGTGGGCCCCTAAATAACTTCAGCTCTGTTAATGTCTTCTAATGTAAAGCTACCTTGATAATGTACGTATACAGATGACTCAAGCTTGCGGAAGACCTGCAGCTCCTTCTGTTTTATTTCTTGAAGACACTTGACAAGGCACAGTTAACCCAAACGTGATTGTCTGGATGGACAGTATCTGGATAATGAGCATCATCAATCTCGATTGTTTTGCTGTGGTGTCTTGTTGAAACTGACCATGGTCGAGGCTGAAACCAATCTCAGATTACTGTGATGGCTAGTTGTGTAAATATAACGCAAAGATATGGGATCAAGTCTGTAAGTCATACAAAACTCTGCAGGCTTGTCTTGTGTTTGTAGGTACGTTTCTGGAGTTCTAACCAAAAGCAAAGTGGGCGACATGTGAATAATGTGTAGTTTGAGCTGGAAAGTTTTTTTACAAGGGAGTGCTATTTCTACAGTTAATTGTACTTCCTACCTTGAATTATGAAGCTATACAAGATGCTAGAATGAACAAAGAGATAAAAACAAAGGTGCCTGAAGCACTTCACTAAAGGACAGTTTGTAACAATGACATTTACGAGTAGCTGTCTCTGCTCTAGACCCAAAGTCAGGCTTTTCACCAGGCAACAATAATGCAGCAGGATATGCCTTTGATACTAAATAAGATTTAACACTAACATAGCATACAAGTATAGATTGTTTTTGGATAATTGGGAAGCAAGTGGAAAGAGGCATCAAAGCGTGCTGCCTTTTAGTCCACTAATTCTGTTACCCTGGCCTCAAATCTATCCCTACAAAAGGATGCGGGGGTATTGCAACAAATGATTGGAAGCGAATTCCAAGTACTCCATTTTTGCTGTTGATAAAGATTGATTTGATCTTTCTTGGCATTTCTTGACGGCGTGTTGTCGATGCATAATTTGAGGGCTTGAATGGCAGAGAAAATACAAAAATTGGCTTGTTTTGAAAGATATAAGCCCATTTAGTGGTGGTTGGAATTTGGACATGTCTAAAGGGACCACATTAAAACCACTTCCCACCAATAGAAGGAATATTAGTACTTGTTTGTGTAATGGTTAAATAACAGCTAGCTCTTGACAAAGACATGAAAGGCTTGTTTGATTGACTTAGGAGACTCATAGTTAATCACATTAATAGCTTGTTCATATCAATGGACACAAAGGAAAAACAAATTAGTTTATTGCGTGCTAATCTTGCTTGTTTTATATAAATGGTTAATGCTTGTTTAAGGTGTTTAGCTATCATTAAGCCGATTGTTTCAGCCCCTTTTAAGGGATATTTTTCTAGCAGAAAATCAAAGCCACTGTTTATTCAAGTGGGGTTCTCTTTAATCATGAGCTATGAGTAGGAAGTCCAGTAGGACATCTATGATTTGTGCTAGAAATCCGTTAAGATTGTGGTTTATTCCTCTTGATTAACTATTGATACAGGTCACTCAGCATTATCGGCCTCGGAAGGGAGCAAAAGACCCAAAACACAACAACTGAGAAGGCCCAATTTTTTTCTTTTCTGAAAGGCACTGATTTGTTGTTGCCATAATTTCTGAAAAAAAAGGTTAGAAGTGTGGCTGGCAAAGCATAAAACACTGATTCAGACCCCCACCAGATCCAACAGATAATCACCAGCATATCAACATTTTTTTTTTAAGAAGGAAGAAGGGGAGTTTCGCAAGTCTGCATCTTCACTACCTGGTTCCCCAACATGCTTTGCTTAGCATAATGTTACAGACTGTATAACCAGCGTAGCATTGGCACCACAATAACTAATAACAGTCTGGAGTCTCGAGGGAAGTTTCGTTCAGGAACGAAGAACGTGACAATTCTAAGCATTGGAATAGAATTTCATGCCTCTATAATAGCAACATAAATTCCAAAGGACTGATGCTACGAAAAAGGGGCCAAAATATAACAGTAACAGTCTAACAGAGCAAATGACAGCTTAGCTGCATTCTCCTACCCATGGTTTTTGGAAAAGAACTATGAGAACAACCAGGGGTCTTGTTTCCATTGAATACAGTCACTGGATTTCTCATGATAGAATATTATGCCAACATGAAATATGAACCAAAAAGAATGAGGTACATTGGAACTCCTGAGAAGCAGTCCAAGAATGATCTAAGGTTTTAATTCAGGCATATATACTTTCCGGTTGGGAAAAAATCCATTTATCCAAGATCCATACGAAACCGTTATGGCAAGAAGGAAATATACTCCAGTTATTCAAGACAACCCAACTAGAGCAATCAAAAGAGTTCACTAAACCACTATACTTATAGTAGAGCACAATAACGTCCCGAAACATGCCCTGCTTATTGTGCTAGAGTGTGGTTGAACATTTCCCACAAATTATGCAAAGCATATAAACAAGATGCAGATAGTAGCCACTAGGCTGTTGAAAAAACCACCTGTTGTTGCAATGTCAGGTTTTCAGACATCATCTAAAACGAAAGTTAAGAGTACCAAGATGGCATAACTCTGCCCTAAGATAGAGCTTGATTAAGCATGACTTAATTCTAGAACTAAAGCAACATGCCTAGAAAGGGAAAATTGATCATCAACGTACTCTAGCAACATATGCAAGAGAAACTGCTGCAGCGACAACTGTAGTTGCCGAAGACATTACACTCAAAAGGCCGTTCTTCTTCTTTGCCCTTGCCACAGAATCCCTCAGGTATTCTACTTGCTGCTTCATGTCCTCCACCATTGTCTCCTTGTTTCTAAAAGCAGTCTTGATAACTTCCAGCTCATTTGCATACGGTTCAATTTCACTGTCAAGCATCTTTTCAGTAACAGTCATCTCTTCTTTTCCATTTTTCGATTCACACAACAATGCAACAGTGCTCTTCAACATGGTTAGTGCTCTATCTGAAAGAGTGCCAGCTGACTCCATTTTGTTCCTCAAGTCAATTATTTTCCCCTCTGCCTCTGTGAGATGCTTTTGTACCAAATCCTTTTCCTTCCCCAGCAAAGAAACTTGGGTTTCCATTTCCTTCTTCTGCTTGACCAGACTCTCATGCTCGCTTTTCATCTTTGCACAATCCTTCACAGTTTCTTCAACTCTCTTCTCCATCTCCAAAACTTTAGACCTCAAATTCATGCCAATCTTTTTCTCCCCATCCAAACTCTTTTGAGCATTATCCCTCTCAAGCCTTACTTGCTCAAGAGCACCTTTGTAATGAAGATTTTCAGAAGCTACTTGTTTGTACTTAACTTCCTGATCTTTGATGGATTCTTGCATCGAAAAAATATCATCCCTTAAATGACCCACCTCCTTATGCAGGTTCACAATTTCACCCTCCTTAATAACTTTCACTTCCTCAATCTTATTCTTCTCTCTCAACAATTTCTGGACCAATCCTTTCTTATCCTCAATTTCAGCATTAGCCATGATCTTATATTTCTGGCCTGCATCAGTTTCCTCCATTAACCGCATAATAGTTCTTTCCTTTTCCTTCTTCTCTTCCATCAAACCATCAATTTCCCTTGCCATTGCATTCTTTTTCTCCAGCGCCTCCCCCAAAGTCTCCTCCAATTTCATAACTTTTTTGCGCAAAATTCCCTCCTCCTTTCGCAAATTTGATACAATCTCATTAAGTTCCCCTGCTTCTCTCTCCAACTCAATAATCTTCAACTTCTGCTCACTTTTCTCAACACCAAGTTCATTCCTTTCCCTCACAATCCCCTCAATCTCTCGCTTCAAATACTCAATTTCTTCCAGTCTCTCCATCAAATTTTTCTCAGCCGAACCTCTCAACCTTTTAAGCTCCTCGATTTCTTTCTCTCTATCCTTCTTTTCCTTAACCAACAAAGCATATTCTTTCTTCAGTTTCTCAATCTCTTCCTCGCTCTCCCTCTCCCTCTTCTCTAATTCAATCACTCTATCTTTCAAACCATCAGCCTCCTTCATCCAATTATCAACATCACTCTTCAACAGATCCCTCTCGAGACAAACCCGACTCAATCTATCTCTCTCAGCCTCAACACTCATCGTTAGCTCCTTAACCTCACTCTTCAAGACCCCAATCTCATTTTCCTTCCCTTTCTTTTCTCTCACCAAACCATCTACAAAACCACCCATTTCAGCCATCTGTGTCTCAATAAAAACACAAAACAACCCCTTTTCTATCTCCAAACTCACTTTCTCATCACTGATTTTACCCAACTCAGTCTCCAACTCACTCTTTTCGTTACTAGACAGAGCCAACTCAGTCTCCAAAGCCTCCTTAGCTTTCACCAGAGACTCAACTTGTTCTCGGCGTTTTTTCGCTTCTTTGACAAGCAAATCATTGAGAGTCTTCAAAGATTGAAACTTTTCATTAGGGTTTTCCATGGAGGGTGGTGGTTGTTGATTCTGGGCGGTTAATTTTCGATTTTGATCTTGTGGGTTCTCTTGCTTGGGGTCTTGGGTTTGATGGGTCGCTTTCTTTTTTGCCATTTTTTTGGTGGTGGTGAAAGGATATCAAGATTTTAGGGTTAGGGTTTTGCTGGGTTTTTATGGTGGAGAAATGAGATAGAGTAGAAGTGATCAGGAGATAAGAGGCACATATAAAGAGATAGAAGAGAAGGGGTTTTTTTTAGAGAGAGAAATTGGGGGGGAGTTATAGGGTTGTTGAGAGTTCAAAAATTGGCTCCGAGTTTCGAGGATTTAGGGAATCTCATTTTCAGGAGTTTTATTAAAAATATTTTTGAGGAAAAAAAGAAATTTGATTTTTTAAAAAAGAAATTAGAGTTTTTGCTTAGTTTGGAAGTGTATTGAGAAAGTATTTTTTAAAAAAATTATTTTTTTATTTTAAATTAATATATTTTTGATGTTTTCAAATCATTTTTATATGCTAATCTCAAAAATTTTTTTTAAAATATATATAAAAAATATTATTAGTGTACTTTTCTAAATGAAAAGTACTTTGAAAAACAACTATAATCATACAAAACACGTATAATATGTTATTGGTATATTGTGATATCTCTTACTATGATATTTATTGTGAAAATATTAATTTTGATGTTAGTTTTAAAGACAGTTAATATTGTAGAAATATTTTTTTTATAGAGAGATATTAATTTTATAGGAATTTTTTAAAAAAATCTCATTTGCACATTTAATTACTTCTTTTTATCAATGTTCATAAATTTAATTGTTGAGATTTTTATTAATAAATTATCCGAAACATTAGTATAATCCGATCTTAACTGAAATGAATTTAGGATTTGAAAAACTTATTTTTCAATACCTTGAAAGTAGATTACAAATTTTTATTTATATAAAAATAGATTAAAACTCATGGAAAATAATTTTGTATGAATGCTCTGTTTTAGACATGGCTGATTTATCTTTAGCAAATCCAAAACTTTTATTATTCCGTGTTGGTTATAGAGAAAGAATGTTTGTTTCATAAAAAGAAGATTTTTTATAAGTTTAATTTTTTTTTAATAGTTGTTATCATTAGAAAAGTTGTTTAATGAAAAATACTTTTTAGTTAAAGAAAAATTTAATTTTGTTTTCAAGAAAGTATTTTTCTTCTATTTTAAGCAAAAAATACTTTTTAGAAATTATAAAAAATTTAAAAATATCGTGATATTTGCTAATAATATCAAATTTAGTTCTCAAACTTTTAATTACTTTATATTTTTTTTTGAATATTTGTTTTTCAATTTCATCTCTTAGAATCTATCAGATTTGTTCCTCATTCTTTTGACTGTTATTTATTTTATTTGAAATAATTTATAAAATTATAATATTTTTTTTCATTTCATCATCTTTTAACTTTTTTATTTGTCAGATTTGATCTCTATTATTTTGATTCTTATTTATTTTATTTGAGATAACTTATAAAATTAGATTTTTTTTCAATTTTATTCTTATTCAACCTTTTAATTTGTAAGATTTGTTCCTTAATAGTTTAATAAATTTTTTAAAAAATATTAATAATTTATTTTCCAGTTCATTTTCAATGACATAGTCAAATACTGAAAATTGTTTTTCAACTTATTTTTCATGATACTACCAAATATCGAAAAACAATTCACTTTTCAGGAATTTATTTTTCAAAAAAATCACTTAAAAAAATATACTTTCCAACAAACAAACAAGACATCAATTGCAATTCAAAAATAAACTATAAAAAGAAAAACAAATAAAAAAAAGAAGTCTTGCAATTGAACTTTGAATAGCTTTAAAATTCCACAATGGTAGGAATTGATTTTTTTTATTCTATAAACCCTTTTAATTGAATTTAATTTAGATGTTTCAATAAAATTTTATATTTGTAATCCTCTTAAGTGTTAAAATTAAATTTTAAATAAAATTCAATCTTTAAAAAATACTAAAAAGTAAATATGAGGTCAATCACTCTAATTTACAGCTCTAAAAATAAAATATTTAGTATTAAAACTAATTTTTTCAAAATACTCATCTAATTTTTAAATACATTTGACCTTTCTAGTAAAATGCTGAGCACATTTGTATCATGAGAAGTGATTTTCAATCAAATTGCTAAAATTAAATGCTAACTCTTCCAAGTGATGGAGGGTTGGAGTGCAGTGCTGCTATTAGCAACTTGTATCCTAACAGGAAGCCTTATATGCAGAGTTCCAACATGTTTCCAGATCCTCATACAAGGTAACCTGCATGTTTTTACTTTCTTCTTAACATTACAAGATGAATTATGCATATATTAGCTATGAATTATAGAATTTTTTAGGCTAGGAATCGGTCGATAGTTTCTTATATTGGCTTGGCAACATCGATGATGTTAATCTGCTTAGATGCAACGATTGAACTTCTGACAAAATGTATGGTATCTGGTAAGAAAGCAGGAGCAGAAGAGTACTGCTGAAGTAGTAAAAATGCTGTTTCTCCTGAATCAGGGTTTGCATCCTGGGATTCTAGCAACGATTATTCCTCTATGAACTGTGATGCACCGAAAACAATTATTCCTGTAATCAAGAATTTCTACTCAAGATAGATATGGAGCATAAAATCTTACTGGATAGGAAATTTTATAAAAGCTTCTTGGATGTAAGTTTGATGTTATTTTCTGAATGCCAAGCAGATTGTTATCAACTGGAAATTTTTCTTCTTGTAGACTGCATTGCATTCATCAGACAATTGCTGTAGTCTTTGTTACTAGAAACTGAGTGCTGATCAGTCAGTTTGTCGAATGCAAGCCATTAACCAACCTGAGCAAACTTGGAAGTTCAATCTTGACTCTAGAGAAAATCTCTTTGTTTTATAAAATCGGAATAATATGAAGTCTAACGTTAAAAATAACACGTATGCTGTTCATATGATGGCTGAAACCAACCACTCTATATATAGAAAAAACCAAATCAAACTCTTCAAATTAGTTAAAAAAATCCAAAAAAGTAAAATAATTAGAAAATTAAAAAAACAACATCTCCAGAGTCTATTTTGAGGTCTTCTTGACCTCAGTTAGTACAAGAGGGCTGGTTTGAGCTCGTAGAATGTCCTGAAAAAATTTAAATCCCACCCAATGATCAAATAAAAAGTTACAACTGTTTTTGTAAGAAATCCCGTGTGACATGTCTGGATTTCTTCTTGAGCTTTATCTTATTTATCTAGTCACAGTGAAATTTAGACACACAACTTCTATACTACAAGGAAGTTGTTTGTAAACCTAATTCAATATGTAGCTTTTTATATGGATATGAAATTCAAAAATTTTCTAGCCCTCCTCTATCCTCTAATGTTTCCTGTTGAACTGAACAAACTCAAGGTAATATATGGCTAGCATGAGTTGAAATCTTTTGTGCACTCTTTCTGTGATAAACCAGGTGAAGCTAATCATATTCACTGGCTGGGAAACTTCTGAAATAGTAGATGTTATTCATGATATAAAGCACATGATGGGCGATGTGTTGTTCCGGTTAGTCTTGGAGATGGTTGCTTTTCGGCCGAGCAGAGCCAAATTCCCTTGCTGTTGCAGACTGCAAGTGTGCCATAGCCATTCCTCGTGGCAATGATGGCTTCCTAGACTCCAATCCAATACACTATATGGACTTGCTTGTGAGTTGCCTTGTAGTCCTAGAAAGTGATTCTTAACCTTCAATCTTGTCCATTTTAGGGTCCTTTGGTACGAGATACATAATAGAAATTTACAGTTGTAAATGGCAATGCAGCTTGAAGAAATGTCAAGATTAGTTTTCTGAGGTCTATGTATGTATCCCAATTAATGATTTCGATTCTCGTTCTTATGTTGGGCATAAAGAACTAGTAATCAAAATCATCTTTCCATTGCATTGATATTATATGCATATTTCATTGTCCATCCCATGCTGATCTGAATGTTCAACTCCTTGATTTTGTTTCAAATACACAGCTAAAAACTTTGTAAAATTTGGAGGTGCTCGATATACTGATCATCCTGGGATTAGGCAACCATCTGCACTTGATATTTGGACCAATTTACTCTTTGCTTGAGTATAAGCCTCTTGGTCAATGAGGGTGGTTTTGAAGCACAGCCCCCTTAAAATGCCCATGCAGGCCCAACATATCCAATCAATTTACAAACTGTTGCGTCAGTAAGTCTTAAAAGAAACCTTGAAATTGTAAGTTTCAGGAATAAATTATCAATAAACTCAAGAAAGAAATCAAAAGCAATGCGCCGTGTTCCTTATAATGCTAGAATATATTCTTTTTGGATTTTGCAGAAGGGCTTTCCACTGACAAGTAAAATCTGTTCACAGAAAATTTCTTATGCAGGAAGACATTAGGCAATGCCAGTGAGAGGGCAAGATTTTACCATTCCTTCAAATGAATATGCTGACTTAAAAATGTATCTTATTCCTCTAGATGTGAAGGCAGTTTAGAATCCGGAGTCCGAACTAGACAATCAAACTTGCTCCAGAACATGCAAAAGAGAGCTAGTTCTTTCCTTTCAATGCTCAGCAATTTGCAGTGGGAAATTGTCTAACTCAGTCTTTTGATGAGTTAAAGAAGGAAATTTCAACAAAAAAATAATACAATTTGCAGTCCGCAACTGACAATGCTGAATCTGCATTTGCCCGAACTCTACTTCCCAAGGCTTTGGAAATCTTGTCGGGAAAATCATAGCTATAATCACTTTGTAAAACTCTATTAATATAATAATCCATCCGAGGATACTTTTGTTCCACTCTCTTGAACTTCCCTAAATTTTAATTCCATGGTGTTGGGAGATTTGCGCTGGGAGAGTCACTTGTACGGGAACATGTGAAGGCTTATATACAAGGAAGGACACCACTCTAACCCAAAAGCTTAGACTAATAAGTTTTAACTCAAACTTCTTATTCATAACCGATGTGTGATTCCCCACTCGCATGTGGAACTCAACACGTTGAGCATGCAGTGCTGATAACTTTAAACATTCTATGAACTTGTGACTAGTGCTATTTCCAGTTATAGGATACCTTTCTAGGAGAAATCCTCGGTGATCTTAGCGGGAAATGTACATTGAAATCAGGCATTTAACTCAAAGCCTCGTAAGATCATAGCAGAATGAGATATGTCGAAAGCAAGACAGCTCATTATCAATGAGCGACAAGAAAATCTAGTATAATTCATAGAAAATGTCAATTCTGCAGCTTAAGATTGTGAAGGTATCAAGAGATTCCAGGCAATCTGCTGCTACAGGAAGCTCTGAAGAACAGAAGAGTATATGTTGAAGGTAACGGAATAGTAATTCTGGATATATTTTTCGCTTTTTTTTTGTGTGGATCGTCATTGTGTTACCTACAAGTTTCGATGCCATTCCCAGTCATGAAATTGAAATCTGACGTTCACTAATCCCAGAGTAATTAATAGTACTGTACAAGAAAATTGCGAAATCAGTTCCTCGTGATGGAATATGCTAGATCCGGATCTGATCATTCATTGAATCATGCTTCAATTATGGCCTTTGAATTGGTTATCTTTGAAAGTTTGGTACACCCCCTGATAAGATGGAACCTGACTCTACGTACTCTAACCTCAGGAAGCTTTTTTCTGCAGGAAAGCCTAATTTTGCTCGTGTCTGTGAAAGCACATGATCCTGTCTCACTATAAAATTGCTTGTCTAACAGTTGTTCCGTTCCAAGTTGGCAAAGTGCCTATTCCTTAAAAAACTCTGGTTTTTACCTTTCACTAAATATAAAATGTGGGAGTTATAGCTTCTAGTTCTACCTACATGCACTTGCTCGCTGTTGACAAAATTGGGATTATATAATATGATCAAGATTGAGAATATACTTGAAGAATACAAGGCAGGCATTATGCATTCAATACAAAATAATATAGGGAATCACATGTTAGAATCTGCCCATCTGGAAACGCAATCTACCAAATCTGCTTAGGCTTTTTAAATCATAAATAACCACCTACTCCCTCTCCCATTTTTTGGAAAAACTAGCCTCCCAATCTATCCATCAACGAGGTTCCTTATTAGTCACTAATGAGAGTTTAGTCCATTGACACTCTTCCTTGTTGAGTGTGGTAAGTGATAAGATTCAGATTCAAGTCCTACTCCTGCTATCTTCAAAACTTCAAGAAAGCCATATATATATACATGCCCTGTGAGAAACATATCAAACTGGAAGAGAAAAAAACTGAAGTGAAATGGTTTGTTAACAAGAGCCATGCAGATAAATATAGAACTCTGCCATTACAGCATGTATTTTGGCCTTTGCTTCAACATACCTGCAGACCAGGAGACATCCCACCTCATATGGAAAACAGTTGACCTTGATGAAAAACCACATCCATTCATTGAATGTAATGCATGGATTATGGAATGGTTGATTTAAATATACTTCAGGAGATAAACAAATCACCCCATCAAAGTGGAGTTTTCTTTGTTTTTGATATTTGACACCGAAGTACAGTACCAACCACTTGTCCTCTTAAGAAATTCAGTATGATAGGAGCTAATGGTCGGTGGCTACAATTTTTATATGGCCAATGTGTGTGTTTGTCCTTGATGTAACATGGCATCCAAGCTTATTCATCCAGATGGAAGCATGGCCATTGAATCAGTCGTGGTCAACGTTGTAGCAGACCAATATTGTAGGACTAAACCCTTCAGTTTGGAGTGGTTTTGAGGTGCACCACCACATTGGTTATTGGAGGTTTTTCAAGAATGGTTGAGTGAGGATTTCATTAGTTTATTGGATGACTGTAATGACATAAATTCACACCTACCTTAATAAAGGGAAAGTTCTAACCCCACCAAGAAATAAAAAAAAATATATATTAAAATTTCCAACTTTAATCTAACCATTAAAAATCAAGTTCTGTGATGTTTAGTTACAAAGCCAATGATTAGTAGTTGGAAACAACCAGAAATTTGGCACAAAGGATAAGATTCTTAGTGCAATTGATCATCTTCATTATCCTTAAGCAAAGGTTCCACAATAATGTATAAATTACAACTCAGTTTTGTAAAGACAGGTCTTACCTACCTTTGAACTACAAGTCGTCCATCGGCTTTCGAAGTCCAATGGAAGAAGGTGATAAATTGAGGAGCATAGAGGCTCTCTTCTACTGTTAAAGAAAATGAAGTTCTTCTCTAGATGCTATCTTGATGTCTTTTTCCATCACTGATCTGCATTTTCTTTTGTTTCCTTTTTTTTTTTAAGGTTGTGAAGGTGGATCCGAACTTGATTCCTAATACTTGTGGTTTGCCAAGGAAGGTTACCACTAGATTAGATGATCATTGCTGATGATATACCATGTTTCAAGCTGGAAGAAGAAAAGTAATGAACAAAGTACTGGTTTATTCACACTCTTCATCATTGCTCAGTCATTGGATATAATACAAGCTTAAGCTAAAACGATAATCAGAAAAGTTTAGAGCTCAAGTACTCAACAGGAAATGCGGAAAGAAAAAGAAGAGCAATGAAGAAGAAAACAAAAGCTTCTCTACATATCCAAAATCCCATTTTGCTGTTTCTGGCTGTGATCTTCTGCAATGTTTTTCACCTCATTACATTGGCCAAGGAATTGACCCTCCTGCTGCCAAGACCTTTTGCTCAAGCTGCAATCGTACAAATTGAAATCAGCTGGCTGTGAAACACTGTTTATTCTAAACAAGTTATGATTTCTTTCCCATTTTCCCTCTTACCTTGAACAGAGTTTCAAGCTTAGTTTTCACGAGGGAATACTCATGCTTCACTTGCTGCAGACATTTTTGGCACCTACACGGAACCAAATTTGACCCCAGAAACATGAAACTGTGCATAGCTATATATATATATATTTTAAAGATTGAACCTCACAATTTGTAGGGTATAAAGCTAAGGCTAAAGCTAAAGCTAAAGCTAAAGCAAAGCAATCTGAAACATGAGTTGGAAATAAACTTACCCTTCTATGTTTCGCTCGTCGCAGAAGTTGCGGAAGCCAATGCAGACTTTCTGAACTCTTTGAGCCCCAATGCTGTTATTTCAAGACCTTTTTTCAGTAGAGGATAACGGATGGAAGAGGCATAAAAGAAGAATAGGTTCATGGGGAAATATGACCAAGATTTTGCCTGGATAAGAATATATGCAACATACTCCTCTTGATTTGGTACAAAAATGTTATGCATAGTCATAGTAATCAGCCATTTTTTCAGGATTGATTAACCAGGAAAAAAAATTTAAGAAGTAAAATTGGACAATGCATAGACAACTGCACTGATGCTAAATGGGACTGAGAATCTTTAGCAAGTCAATGGTGAAGCATGCGCTTCAAGCAAATGACAAATTCTGTGTTACAAATTTGATTTTTAAGCAATGAAACCATAACAATAACAGTCAAGGTACGTCATGTGCTGCTTGTCATTGTTGGGGAAAAAAAATCATCCATGAAGGGAATAAAGCCTTCCATCTGACCACCTTGGTCTTGACTGTAGATTGAGTTTCTAGTTAAACAAGGTGAATAAAAATGGCTTTTTATACCCAGAATCCACCTGTTCTGAGAATGGAAATATAGAGGGAACTAGCAAAAATATACCTTGAGCTGCTACCCTTCAACTGGTGAACATGAGCATCAATTTTCCTGTAATCTACACTTTGCTGCTCTCTATTCAAAACCACAAATATTTACATCAGGACAGTGGAATCTCCCAATATGTTTAACACCATAGAAAGAAGGGAAAGGAATGTTAGAGGAGATCTAAAGAGTTAAGATTCTCACAAAGCTTTGGCCAGCTCATCGAGAAGCCTTTCAGAGTCTTCAAAGAAAAGAGTCACAACCTCAACTACAAAATCTGGGTTGCTCTCGTCTTGAAGCTGTTGAAGCTGGTTAAACTGGTCATCCAAGAATCCCTTCGGACACACACAAAGAACTCATCATCAACCAGCCAGAGAAAGGCCAAACAAAGTAGGAGTAAAAACAAAGCACAGCACAACAAAAGCTTCTGCTTCTCTTCAAGGAATATCTATGTTAATGTTAACATATTGCAAGTTATGCACTCACCTCATTAAACAGTTGAGCGCTGTAGTCAACTAACTGCCTTTGCAACTGAACTACACTGTCCATTGTTAGGTTTTCTCAAGTTCTCTGCTAGCCAAGTTAGTTTGGCAGATCTTATTATAGTGTATAGAAGTAGAAGAAGTTGATTAATTTCTTTGAAAAAGTTCAAAGGCAAGAAAAGGTTTTGAGGACTTTTATGGTCTTTGTAGCTAAAGATTCTTTCTTGCTCGTAGAGTAGACTACTGCTACGCTATAAACAGAATGTGAAGTCAAGTCACTCATCTTTATATTATTGGACTTCTACTTTCCCTCCCTCACTCCCTTCTCTGGGTTTGTGTGTTTTTTGTTTTCTTTCCTCTCTCTCTCAACAAAGCATTATTAATTTATTTATTACAAAGCTCAAATCAAGCCTTAAAATATTTGACAGCATCGCAAGATCCACAACCTGATGCCATTGTACCTTTCACCTTTTCATCCTTTTCTTTCAGTAAATATTGTATTCTCCCTTCTCCTTGTCTAATTTGAGCAAGAGACAGAGATGTTGGCGACCACTGTTCTGTTCAATAAACATGATCGGCCCAGAGATCATAGTCATTACTGTCCATCAACCGAATACCAGTGAGTTGTTAGTTACTAGTAATCTTGAAGGTAGAGTTTCACAAACCTTAAAATTATAATGTCAAATATTCAATGGCAATAGTGTACAGAACTGTTTTAAATAGTAAGTTAAACCGACAAACTGACAAAACGTGAATTAAATAAATATCACAAATTTAATTAAAAAAGCAATCTGAAAATAAAAAAGGAGAATAAAGAACATTTCAAAACATTAACACTAGGGCTTAATTTGAGCATGAAAACAACCCATATAGAATGAGGTATGTATAAAGTGTTTGCAAGATTTAATCATCAGATTAAAATTTATGCATTTTTATGCTAATAAGCTTGTTTTTCTTGTACAAACTTCTTGAATTTTAAATTTATCAATCTAACCTATGAACATACCTCCTAAATATTTCATGTCACTTAGTCTATACTAGATCATTGACCTGAACTCTGTCGAGTCAGATAATTTACTTTTTATTTAACATGAAAAAAATTGTCCAAGCATGACTAATGTATTTCTAATAAAAAATAATTATAAACTCAAAATATAATGTATATTGGATAATATCTTTTTAAAAATATTGATAGTATGACGTATTGGATGATATTATTTTTAAAATATTAAGATGACAATATATTTGATCGACATGGATTAACCTGTTAAATCTATGATTCAGGTCATGAGACTGTGATAACCTTATAAAAATCAAATCAAAATAAATTATGAAAGTCAATTCCTAAACAATTTAATGTTGAAAGATAAAATTAAAATAAAAAAATAAAAAAAACTATTCGAAACAACCTAGGTTAACCTGCCAAACCTGCAACTCAAGTCATGAGATTGAGACAATCCCATAAAAAATAAATCAAAATAAATTATAAAATCTAATTTTCAATCAACCAAATATTGAAGAATAAAATTTTAAAAAAATAAATTAAAAAAATAAATCAAGTCAATTTAGGTTAATCTATTAAACTCATAACTTAATCACGAAGTGAAAATTAAAAAAATAATAATATTCTAATAAATAGTATTTTGCGGTGGTGTGAGGACACTTACTTAGCTGTACCCTGTTAATTAATTAATTAATTAATAAGACAAATGCACATTGTCTAATTTTTTTAATACAATAGATGGGATCTTGAGCGATTTACAATGCATGGCTCAAAAAACATTTTGATTCCTCTTTCTTCTCAGCATCTACTTCCTCTTCGTTTTTGTCTCTCCATTATCTGTTTGCACCCAGCGGCCGGGGCATGACAATTTCATAGTTTGGTGTGCCACACGTGTGGTGGACGCCCCCCATGCTTGTCACTTGATTATCGGCTTAAATTATTATTAAAAAGATATCTAAATATTGTTAAGTTTTTTT
>Ga0325402_1001615_pt1 | contig 18767 bp, 13 predicted proteins | sample PopdelMetagenome_22_FD_207212 | JGI IMG/M metagenome (GOLD analysis project Ga0325402, IMG submission 207212) | Populus deltoides microbial communities from Bellville, Georgia, United States - Xylem-PdKOR-R3 | ecosystem: Host-associated > Plants > Phyllosphere > Stem > Wood/Secondary xylem...
CTCTGAATTGTAATGTCCTTGATCTCCTATGAATACATGACCCAGAAATACGTGCTCAAAAACAAAAGCACAGAACTGGGGATTGAAGTAAACAAAACAAAAACACACTCCATATTTCGTGGAACAACTTTTATTTTCCCTTTATGATAGTCATGCTATCCAATTTATGGAGAAAAAGAACAGAAAGAAACCAAAGTCCAGTAGAAACCTTCTTCTAAATAGACTAAAATCACATTTACCCTACCCATCTTTTTGATGTTTATACCCAGAGGGTCAAAAGCAGGATTCTTTCCAGCAAGTTCATTCCAAAGAATAAGTTCTTTCAAGTAATTCAAAGACGTAATTGGCACCCAGATTCCTTGATAATGCTTCTTGCACACGAAAATGACTAGAGACTAGTATACTTGTGACCATCACTATAGCTATCTTCTCGCAATTAACCAGAGGATTCGTCCAGCTAAAAGATAAGATGAAGACAGCACAGAATCGTGAATTTTACCCATACATTGAGTGTAACCTTTCATAGTTTAGCCCGTTAAATTATAGGAATAAGAAGTGCCAAATGTGCCATAATCACTAGTATTTCATGTTTAAATTCCAGAATCTTCAGAGAAAGCATGGAAATTATTTTTATGAATATACTAATTTTGATATAAATGTGAATTGTGTCCTTACAAGGTATTTAATCTTGATGTAAGAAAATAGTTTGAAAATATTCTTATTCTTAAAATCTTTTTAAAAAATTATATACTATAGTATTTTATACAAATTTGTTTTGTATCTTTGATTCATGTTGTAGGGAAATTAAAGGGTTATATCATTTTATTTATCATCACTCATCAATTAGTTATTCAGGATATATTTTTTATCAATTAAATAAATCAAACTCATTCTTGTTAAGCTACCACAGTCACCAATTAATACCCATTATCCGATTTAAATCAAAAATCAAAGCAAATTAAGATATGTCATTTTTTTTTAATTTGCCTTTTCAAGATTCAACCAAATCAATTTATTTTTATTTGGGTTTGCTTTTTTAATTTTTTTAATTGATTTCAACCAAAAATTAAAAACCGAATAGCGTACACGTTTGTAACATAACATTAACAAACCATAAAACTACATTTTTATTACTTAAATTTTTTATTTTTTATTTAATTCTTTTTTTTCTTTTGAGTTGATGCTAAATAAATTGTATGTTTATAATAACGGGTTATAATATTTGATATTTAGATTAATTGGAACTTTGGAATAGTTGTTTTTTAAAATAAATTAATTAATAAAATAACATCAATTATTATTTTACAATTGAATCAAGTTTGCAAGATTTTTAAAACTTGTTTATTAGTAGGCTTGTTATTATATAGGAGAGATAAATGGTAAGCATGTAATCTAGTAAGTTTGCAGTATCCATTACAAAACAAAAAACACAAAAATTATATCAATCTATACTCTTGTCAAAAAAATTTCCATTGTTGTTGTAATCAAATTGAGAATCAATATATGAATATAAATTTTTTAATCTTGAATTATTAAATTATGTGCAAAATCCAAGTCCAAAATTTAAAAACAAGGCTACAACATTTTTAAATTCATAACCTTCTTTAATAAAACATATACAAAAGAACCTAAAAACAACATATTAATGAATAAAAGAAACTAAAAAACTTCAATGAAAGCCCCTTTAATCAAACCTATTAATGGTATCTTGATCATATCCAATAAAAATAGATGGTTATAATCTTGGTTGTAATGTTTTTGTGTGATAGTTGAACAATTTTCTTGTTATAATAAAAACATGTATCTTGAGTCATTTAAAATAATTTAGTTGGTGGTAGCCTCTATTCATACACTTTTAGGCATTGGAACAACCCTTAAACACTTAACTATAAGGTTGTTATAATAACCCTTTTATGCCCCTTTTTATACAACTAAAACAATTCTAGATTTCATATATTCCTCCTTAGAACTCTTGTTACATACACAATTTATCATTATTTTTAATCACAACAAATTTTTATGGTATGTATATATTAATTTATATTAAAATCATGTTATCATTCAAACCAATTTGGTAGCCATTCAATCATATGTACGTTCCCAATTCTCTAAACTTTCATATATAACTATGATGAATTTAACATAATTTACTAGTACTCAAACTTCTCATGCATTTCAAGTAGTTTATATTCATCAAATTACCACTACTACTACTATTATTATTATTATTTCTTTCAAATGATTTTCACAAAACATTATCATCTAGAAATCAAACTAAATCATTTTTCTTTAGTTCTTACATATCATTCACTCTATTTTTAAGAATCCTTTTCAATTATCATTCTTGTCAAAATAACCACATCAATGACCATTTAGTCAAGGTTGACACAGGGGGCTTGTCCTTTAATGGCAGGTCTAGGCCGGTAGAGGAGTCCATACTCTCCTGGCTTAATTGCCCACCTTATTAAGCATCTAGACATATCAAGCTTATAAAGTATGTGGCGTAGAGGTTAATCCATTTGTACTATGATTTGGTAAGCTTCGAAGTAAGCTTTCAATTCTTGGAGGCACTCACCAAAGCTAAAACCACCTTTTACTCCTTCAAATATCTGGTCTCAACATCAATAAAGGTTTTGCTGAAGTAGTACATAGGACGTTGGATGCCTCCTTCCTCTCTGACTAATACTGAACTAGCCGATTGATTAGAGATTCCTAGATAAAGGAACAAGCTATCTTGCTCTCTGGGTTATGATAAGATTTTTGGGGAAGAGAATGTGTGTTTTGAGTGCTTCAAAAGCTTTTTGGCACTATGACATCCATTTGAAATTGGTGATTTTTTAAGGTTTTAAAGAAAGGTATAATGCATTCTCCCAGCCTGGATATGAATCTATTCAAGGCAATTAATCTTCTTATAAGACGTTGGACATCTTTGATCTTCTAGAAATGAGTGATGTCAAGAATTGCCTAAATTTTCTCAAGGTTGGGCTTTATTCCTTTGTTGCTCACCATCAAACCCAAAAATTCCCCACTCTAATGGTGAAGACATATTTGGTAAGATTCAACTTCATCTAACAGTTGATCAATATGGAAAAAAAAAACCTCTTTTAAATTCTCCAGGTGTTATTTAAAGGTCATATTTTTTACCAGCATGTCGTCTATTTAGGCCTCTGTACTCTTCCCATTCTAGTGCTTAAAGACCTTGTTGGCCATCTGTTGGTATGTAGCCCTTGTATTTTTTAAACCAAAAGGCATGGCTCGATAACAAAAATTTTCCTCCTCCGTGACAAAGGAAGTTTTTTCTTCATCCTCCGGGTGCATGGGTATTTGATAATATCCAAAGTTGGCATCTAAAGAGCTCAAGAACTCGAATTCAATAGTGGAGTTTATTAATCTGTTAATCTTTGGGAAGGGAAAACTATCATTTAAGCAAGCCTTGCTTAGGTCTATGAAGTCCACACATATTCTTCACTTTCCGGTGCTCTTTTTCACCATCACCATATTAACCAGCCAATTCGGATACATGACCTCACGTATGAAATTAGCAGTTCACGATTTATCCACTTCGGTGGTTATTGCATGTTGTCTTTCTCCTCCAAAGTTTCTCTTTTTTTATCGGATATGCAGATGATTTAAATTAACATGGAGTTTATGGGTGGTTATGTCTGAACTGATCTCCAACATGTCTGATGTGTGGAAAGTAAAATTCTCTTTACAAATAGAAAGGAGATCAGCTAGTAATTTCTATTGGAGTGGATCCAGGGTAAAACCCACCTTGGTGAGTGCCCTTTTTTACCCTAAAGACACCTCCTTTAAATTTTTTTATGGCTTTTATCATAAAAATTTCCCTCTCCTTCAAGGACCCTTATTGGTTTGCAACCAGAGCTTTCTTGTCTTTCAGGCATGATAACGTTTGATGCTTAGAGGTTCCTTGGTTTCCCCTTATCGTGACCATTTCTTCTCAAGTCAAGAACTTCAAGACTAAGTACCACATGCTGATGATGGCATTGATATGGTAAAAGAAAGGTCTCTCGATTATGACATTATATGTAAAGGCTATGTTTATCACCATAAAAGACTGCTGGAGGGAGATACACCTAAGGCGTGTACTAATTATGACTGGTAGATTGAGAGCACCTCTAACCCTCGATACCAATCAATGAAGTTTTCACTAGGGTCATCCTTAAAGGATTTATCCTCATCTGAATCATCACATCTTTAGAAAAGATGTTGATAGAGTTATTGACATCCATCAACACCCTATGGACCCTGTGGTTGGTTAGGATCATGGAGATGACAATGGCATTTTTATGGGGGTAGGTCACCTCTTCTCCATCTTCTAGAGTGAAGGTGATGGGCTAATGCCATGGACTTTATTGTCGAGCCGTAGTAAGGACTTTCTTCCTATATTTTCTCTTGTTATTAATGGTGTCCATATTTGCTAAAGTGCCTCTTAAAAACATATTGATCTCTAGAGAGTTTGGTTGGTTTAACTAGGCTCTTCTCTATCATGGTTGACTTGCTTCTCATATTCTCTCTTGTTATATGTGGTGTCCTTACCTGCTAAGGTGCCTCTTAAGAACACATGGATCTCTAGAGATTTTGGTTAAGTTGACAAGGCTCTTCTCTATCATGGTTTGCACGAGCATTTCTTTTGACAAACTACTTCAAATATCATTTGGCTATCAATCTCTTAATCTCTTTTTCTTATAGTGATGCAATTCTCAGTGTCATGCCCTCTATCTTTGTGGAAAGGATAAAATTTTATGGAGGTTTGAGTATGTGGAGGGGACAACATAAGGGTGGATACTATATGTAATCGTTCCTTTTAATGGTCGTGAAAACTTAGGTTATTGTGGGATTCAAAGAGAGATTATACCTCCTTTTAAGGTAACGATCTTGTTCCCTTACTTACCTCTTTTGGTTTCACTTCGAGTTATTCTCCATATTGGAGGTGAGTGGCTCCTCTCCAGGGGCTTTTCATCTTGAGCCTTCTTGTAAGAACAAGGGGGACCATACCACAGAACATTAGCTTTCTCCACATGGATATGGTTCTTCATAACTTGTTTTACCCTTATCAAGCTCTTGTCATGAAGGGCGTACAAGTCTCTCCATAAGGAGCACTCTCTTACTCTGTTTATCAGGGCTTCTAAGGCTACAAGCCCAATCAATTCCTCTACTTTTAATATTTCTTTATTGAACCTCTTTAGATAAGTTTGAGTGAATTCTAATGTTGTTTGGGTTATGCCAAAGAGTTATGTGAACCTCTTTTTGGCAGGGATGCTGGTGCTGAACCATGATATGAGTTTCGCACAAAGGTCTCTGAAACCTATAATAAAGCCTGGCATTGGGTTGTTGTACCATGCTCTAACCAGCCCAAGATTTTACACATGGCATCGTTGTCCTAGATGAACAGTTCTGGTTGTTGCAGAGGTTTTGGACGTGCTCTCGTGGATCTGCCGGTCCATTATAATTGTCTAGGGTTATCTTTATGGAGATGTACTTCTTGGGGACATGAGTGTGCAGTACATGTTTGGATAAGAAAAACCTCTTTAGCCCTCAGTGGTTATAGGTCTCTTCTTGAAAAAACCTTACAATCATATTTCTCCTTACCTTTCATCTAGATGGTTCAAAGGAGTTGGAAGACCCCGACGTCGAGTGATGAGATTGAGCACTAAATTCTCTCCCACAGTGGCCTGAGGGGTCATGTTTAGAGTAATGGCTTCTTAAAAAGGCATCGTCCTGATGAGAGTGTCCCCTCAAAGGGCTGGCAGGTTGTTCAGATGGAAAGATCTTTACATTGTTCTACCCTACCTCTTTTTGGATAAAATAATTGTCCTCTAGCAAGAGGAGACATTTATTGTTGTAGGGTTGGAACTGAAGGAGATGCCTTCTGAAGAGGTGTCTCCCTAGCTAGGGCCTATTGAGAAAAAGGAGTTCAATATTGCCCTTGAGATGCTAGAATGACTTGAGTAAGGGCTTGTATCTGGTTAATAAGTCATTGAATATTTGGGAGAGCTTGCAGGGTAGATGTGCCAGCTGTTGCGAAGAGGTTCGTAACTTTCCCCATCCCAGCAGTCTTTTGATCATTGATTATTTATGGTAGTTTGGAAATGTCAAAAGCTCATTTTAAAAGAAAACAATGGATAGCCTTTTGAACATTTTTCACAGACGATGCCAATTGATGATGCTTCAAAAATCCAAAACGTAAGGGAATTACTTTTCACCGTGTTTGGACGATAAATGATCACATGTTCATGTTAATTTTCTATTCTCCATAACTGAGGATTCCAAGGGTTGATGACCGAGATTGGATTTCTTACAAAACAATCCTTTTTTGAGATTTTGGAACCCTTCGATAATTAAGTTAATGACTTTATTATGAGGAATTACAGTAAATGAGCATACGTTATAAGAACAAGAATGTTTGTTCTTAGATTATGTATGATAAATACTGTTGTTACCTATTTTTGGGTTCCCCATAAAAAATACAAAAAAATACAAAAAATACATATCAAAAAATCTATTCGGAAGGAATCAAAAAATAGGAGTGAGAAAAGGATGCTGGAACTCCCATAAAATGGCTAGGAATTGGTTAGGAGGTTCAGAAATACAAGAATTGAAATTTGACATTATAAGAGCCCTATTGACAAAGAAAATTCAAGTTGAGAAAAAAAGTCTAAAATCAGATGTTTATGGACTCAATTAAATTTTATCTAAGGTTTAATTGAATTTATGGAGGGTTTGATTGTAAGAAAAATAGATTTTTAAGTCAATTTAGGCTTTTATTGGATGAAATTAAAGTTCTGGGGTCCAAATCAGGGGCTTAATTGCATAGTTATTAAAGTTTGATGGTCAATTATGGACTTAATTGAAACAATCCGAAACCAAGGACCAAACCAGAAAAGGCGTTAAAATCAAAGGATCCACTTACAACTTTTCCGAGGGGCTTGATTACAAAATAGTAAAAACGGACCAAATCAGAAATATCATTTTGAAATTGAAACGGCGTCGTTGCATTAAGAATTACTGCACACTGCTCACTGTCTTCAAGCAACGGTTTCTACGGTAAAAACGGGAGCGGTGGAGCTGTAATCAAGGGCATGTCTCGTGACTGATTTCCTCACCACTATAATGCACGTCGGCCGTTACCATATGCCTGCCATAACGCATGCATCCTTTGGCTATAAAAGCTAGAGGAGGGACCAAGCAAAAGAGGAGGGGAGAAAGGAGGAGGAACAGGACAACAAAGAAAAAAACAGAGGAAACAACAGGAGGAGAGGAAGCAGTGTTGGTGGAACAGCCCTTCCACACTATCATCTTCATCTGCAACGGCGAAGCTACCACTGTGAACCAACGAGAGCAGCAGCACCACTACGAAGCCAGTGCAGAGGGGGGAGAAAGGGAGGAGGAAAGGAGAAAAGAGATAGAAAAAAAGAAGGAGACAGTAAGGAGAACAAAATAGCAGAAAGAAGAAGAGTAAGGGAAAGCAGGGGCAAAAAGAAAACGGGAAGAACAGAGGAGAAGAGAAGAAGTCAGTAGAGGAGGACAGCATCACCATCAACTTCCCCTTCTTCAGAACCAGGAACCAGACCGAGCTAGACAGGGAGTGGCATCATAGCTTTTTCCCAAAATCCCAGCGACAAGCTTAGGAGGGGTTTCTTTCAGCAGCAGCTGTGAACCAATTAAGCTTTTCATTCGTTTTCCTTCTGTTTATAAGTGCACAAATACTGTGCAGTTGTAATTTAATTACTTTGTGGCTGTAGCAGGCGTGCATGAATTGTTCACGCACGCTTGCATTTAAAAGCCAGTCTAGCCTAAAAAAAAAATTCTTCAAAAAGTATTTCAAAAAAATATGTGATTTTTTTTGTAAAGTTTTTTACTGCATTTTGATCAATATCACTTTGTATTTTTATACTGTAAAGATACAAATTCAGCATTAAAATACTTGGTTTTCATCAAGACATTAAAAAATAATAATAATAAATATTTTGTTTTCATGCATACGGCCAGGTCTCTCTAAAAAAAATAAAAAAAATCATATTGCATCTTGATAAAAAAAAAAAAAGTTTTAGCATGCATTTTGGCTTTAATAACCGGTTTATTAAAGTCACGAGAACTAACCAATATTTCAAAAATTTCAAAAAAATTATTTTATTTTATTTTAATATCAGGGTTACGACCTTATACGTAAGACGTATTCTGGATATTAAATTATTTTGTTAGCGTTAGAATGGTCAGGTTTTACCCGATAAGACAAGGATCTCCTTACCGAGAAAGACTTTTCTTAAACCATAGACGGGCCAACAACTAGAAAACACGATAGGACCTTAGATTTTATCAGACAATAAAACAATGCAACTTACCTTAGGTAGGGTATATTTGGGGTGCTAATACCTTCCCTTTACGCAACCAGTCTCCGTACCCGATCTCTGAGACCAGTTAGGGTTTCTAGTGACCAAAATATTAGGTGGCGACTACCATTCTATTTTTCCACTAACAAAAGACAAGAATCCCTTGTCTCCCATATTTGCCACATTAGATAAAATTTAAGGGTGAATGTTTTCGCCGCGACGCTGCACACATGTGACATAATGGCGACTCCACTAGGGACCTTATGGACTAAGCTTTGTTTTTGTCTGATAACTGTGTTTTGTTTAGTTTGCATGTTTTTTGTTAATAAGATTATTTTATTTATTTATTTACTTATTTTAGATGCTTTAATTTTCGTACATATATGTTCAAGCATTGTATAGAACTACCTCATGCATCACATTAAATTTTTTATATATAAAAAAAAAAAGCACACATAAGCTTCTAAGTTAAGTGGGGAATTAGCGATCTGCCCTATGACTATTGGTCAGGGTTCAGATGCGTGAAACTCCTAACTCATATCTGAGTGCCTGCTTGGTAATGGTGAGCATACGTGCCTTAACTATTCCTTGCAACGCCCCCATACTGTCTTTACGAAGATCATCACTAGGCAGATATGAGACCCTTTTAAGACTAGATAGTTAACCTACCTTTTTGTCTCATTTAATGAATAGAACATGTCCTTAGGTTGTGTGTTTTACCTTTTGTTTTGCATCAAAGTAAATCCTTCCTGAAGCATCTTGAACTCAAGACTTATGGTTGACATAATGGTCGTTACTCGGGAAATTTCCACTATGGAGCAAAAATCAAAATGCAAGGGTTACGACCATATGTCAACCGTAGAAGGGTGAACTCATTATATAAGAACATACTCATGCATTTATCATACATGTTACCAAGTTGAAACATAGGTCCCCCACCCAAGATTTGCTACACCTGAAAGATGGAAAATGAAAGAAGAGCTCAATTGGAGGCCCATTATCAAAATGAAATTGAGAGCATCAAAGGTGAAGTAACTAGACTTACAAATCTGCTTGAACAAGTGCTGAGCTCCAAAAATGGAAAAGGGATTTTTGCATAACCTCCTGTGAAAACACCATCAATCCACGTCCCAGGGACATCTCAAAACTTGGGGGCAGATTCAATGGCAGAACAACATTTTATGCTTATCGCCCCTATCCCGTCAAGTCAAGCTCCCATCACCGTGGATTTAATAGCAAATGGACCCCTGATAATAGATCCACTGATTTTATGTGTCTGCTTTGGAAGAAAGATTAAGAGCAGTTGAGGGTAATGATTGGTTTGATCTCATGCGAGTAGTTGAAATGTGTTTGGTACCAAACATCATAATACCAAAGAACTTTAGGATACCAGAGTTCATCAAATACACTAGATTGGAATGTCCAAACACTTACCTTCGATCTTACTGCAATAAAATGGCCGAGGTGATTTATGATGATAAGCTGCTAATCTATTTTTTCCAAGATAGTCTGGCAGAATCTGCCCTAAGCTGGTACATGAGTTTGGACAATGCTAAAGTTAAGAAATGGAAAGATTTGGTTGAGGCTTTTCTTAAGCAGTATAAGTTCAACTTGGAAATTGCTCAAGATAAAACAAGCCTTATGTCCATAGAAAAAAGGAGCTAGGAGTCAGTAAGGGCTTACGCGCAAAGATGGAGAGATAAGGCAACATATGTTCAACCTTCACTGATAGATACAGAAATGGTGATGTTGTTTGCCAACACCTTTCAATCCCCTTATTATGAGCATTTAATAGGAAGCTCAGCTCAACATTTCCATGAAGTTGTGAGGATTGCTGAAATAATTGAACAAGCTATGAAAAGGGGAAAGATTGAAGATTCTGTCATGGATTCCAGAACAATGATGAGAGATGACTCGGGAGGTGGATGAGCAAGAGGCAAGTTAAGTTTGTGAAAGGTGATGTCATTGGCTATATTGTCCCCCGAACATCTTCAGAATGACAAGTGATCGAAAATGTTTGTTAGAAAAGCTGGTCCAAGAATGATGATGAATTGTCAATTATATTGTTATGGAATTTTGTCATTTTGCATTTTGTTTTGGGATCACATCTCATTCTTTAAACGAAACATGTCTTCTTTTTTTTTGTCTCTTTGTTGTTTTGATGTCAGGAGATGTTTAGCATTTCATTTTTGATAAAATATTTTGATTGAACTCCAACATGCAATTAAGGTTAATCAATCCTGAAAGATTAAAAGTATTTTGATTGCAGAAATGACTCGATACTTGTTAAAATGATATGGGGTGCCCAAACAAATTTTAAGCTCACACATGAAACTGAATCACCCACCATGTAGCTAAGTTTTAGCAGTATGCATAATAACGTGTAATGGATTCAGTAGTTATGGACTCACGAATCAAGGTTCTTACAAGTCCAAATCATTACACTAGACGAGGTCAAAATTTATCGGTTTACACCAACCTTGCTTGAAATGAGAAAAGGTCATCTTTGTTTTATCCTTTCACAATACTGGAAATATATCATTTGCAATCCCATTTTGAGCCTGATAGAATATTCTTTTCAAAAGAAACCCTGACGAGGATCACACCTCACACTGGAGGCAAATAAGAGAAGACAAAAGTGAAAGGGAAGGTTTAGAACAAAAGTCCAACATTTGAGAGAGAGTTAAAAGAAAGAAGACCTAGACCGGGGCCATGTTAAAAAACTATGAGAAAGGCTATGTGAAAGCCATTAAAAAAATTTGCCTACACTTAAAGGCAGGTCAAAGATAAAGGAAGGAGAATGCCTATTAAGTTTAGGAAAGACAAAAGAAGTTTTAATCAAGGAAAGACACAACAAATGTCAAAAATCGATACCATAAAAAAAAAACACGAGTTACAAACATGACTTTTGACATCCATGATAAAGCCCCTGATGTTATCATATTGAGATTGGTTATTTATCAAAGAAAAAGTTGGATTTGCATTATGACCTATGTTAAGAGAATTCTGATATTTGAGGTTAATAAGGTTGTAAGTCGTTTTCTCTACAAAGACAACAAGATAAAGAGAAATAATGAATAGTTGATGTTGATCTTAGGTTTTTGAAACCCTCAAACACCTTTTGAGCCTGTAAAATTCCTTTCTTTCATAGTCATAAACCATAGCCTACATTACGTGCTTTTAAAAGCCCTTTTCAATTAAGTAAGCAATTTGAACCGATAAATAGCGCTCTCAAAGCTTGAAGAGTTTTTCCATAAGGGTCATGGCTTCATGGATTAAACTACTTGTTATTATGCATGCTGATAAAATAAGTGTTAAAAAAAACACCTTTCTTGATAAAAGCCCGAGTTCTGACTTGAGCATCTTGTTTCTTAAAATTCACAGAAGGTCACCTCATCATACACCATCAAAAGATATACCCAAGATCAGAGATTAAAATTGACACAAAGAATCATGGAAAAAACCATTCTAATCTTTTGACGAGTCAATTTCTGTTTTTAAAATACAAGATAATCAAAGGACTACATGTATTGAATAACGTGTGTTGGGCCTTTGACCAAAGAAGCTTGAATTTCAAAAATATTTAAAAAAAAAACTGACATCTCTCTGATTTCATTTCAATAATTAGACCTTATATAGACATAATCTTTGAAATATCGAGAGTTGATTCCCGAACAAGAAAGATTGTCAAACAAGAAGAGCATCGATCGAGTTTGTAAAATCCTTAACAGAAGTGACATCAATACTTCTCGACACTTCTTAAAAAGTTGAGCAGCCAGGGGCAATACAGTGGACCTTGAGAAGGAAAACAAGCAGTATTCAGATCAGCTAGGGGCAATAAAAAAATGATTAAATGGTGAATCAGTGAAACTGAGGACAATGGTGTTCAAAGAAAGATAATCAGATGAACGAGCACTGGAAACAAGTCAATGGCTGATTAGCAATCTAAGACAAAAGCGACACTATAAAACCTCTTGATGAGTTCTGGTAGGATTCACACAGCTAATCAAAGAACGATTCTCGGGAGAATCCAGGAGATGAATGATTTGTTAAGCTCCTTTATGATGAATTAAGCAACACCACACTTGGGGGGCATTGTCAAGCTTGATAAATAGTGAAACCAGTAATCATCGAAGACAACCTAGGATAGGCGCTGCATTTACAATGGAGTGGATGACTAGCACATGAACGGGCCAGTACATGGAAAGAGCAAATAAGGCTTTGATTAGCAAACAAATGCACCCTATGATGATGGAACATCAAAGAGGGGGGACCTATATTTTAAATCAGGTAAGGATGCATGCATGTTATCTAACCTCAAAGCATTACACATATTTTCATTCGTTACAAGAAAATCCTAAAAAAAAAAGTCCAGTAAGATTGAAAAAAGAAGAAAAAAGAAAAAGAAAAGAAAAAAAAATCATTGAGCTAATAATAAAAGAGAATCATTATTGTAACCCTGGAACGGGAAGAAAAATGAGAAGAACCCTACCATTAGGAAATTTTCAAAAAAAAAGGAGCAAGTTCAAACCTTGCCAACAGGAAGAACACAGATTTTGGATGAGATCTTAGGTAAACCCAATCGAAAGGGTAGGGTGCCCTTGAAAATAGACCAAAGTGAGTATGTGTGGGCAGGTCGCCCGTGAAAATAGACTAGTGTGAGTGTGTGGAAGGTCGCCCGTGAAAATAGACCACTGTGAGTGTATGGGCAGGTCACCCATGAAAATAGACCGTGAGAGTATGTGGGCCGGTCGCCCTTGAAAATAGACCAGGATGAACATTTGTGGGTAGGTTGCCCGTGAAAATAAACCGTGTGAGTGTGTGGGCCGGTCGCCCCTAAAAATAAACTAGTGTGAGTGTGTGGGCCGGTCGCCCTTGAAAATAGACCACGATGAACATATATGGGTAGGTCGCCCCTGAAAATAGACCAGGATGAACAAGTGTGGGCAGGTCACCCTTGAAAATAGACCATTGTGAGGGTGTGGGCCGGTCGCCCATGAAAATAGACCAAGATGAACATGTGTGGGCAGTCGCCTTAGAAAATAGACCAGTGTGAGTGTGTGGGCTGGTCGCCCCTAAAAATAGACCACGATGAACATGTGTGGGCAAGTCGCCTATGAAAATAGACCGTGTGAGTGTGTGGGCCAGTCGCCCCTGAAAATAGACCAGGATGATCATGTGTGGGCAAATCGCCCGTGAAAATAGACCACTATGGGTTTGAGGACAGGTCGCCCGTGAAAATAAACCGTGTGAGTGTGTGGGCTGGTCGCCCCTGAAAATAGACCATGATGAAAATGTGTGGGCAAGTCGCCCGTGAAAATAGACCAATGTGAGTGTGTGGGTCAGTCACCCCTGAAAATAGACCAAGATGAACATGTGTGGGTAAGTCGCTATTGAAAATAGACCAGTGAGTGTGTGTGGGCAGATCGCCCGTGAAAGTAGACCAATTTTCTTCAAAAAGGGCAGGTCACCCAAGATAATGAGATCATTTTCTTTTTCTTTTTCTTTACAAGCTTACTATGTAAGACATTGATGATGTTTTGATTTGTAAGCATTGTAAAGAGGAGGCATTTGTTGTTACCCATTTTTGGGTTCCCCACAAAAAATAAAAAAATACAAAAAAATACATATCAAAAAATACATTCGGAAGGAATCAAAAAATAGGAGTGAGAAAAGGATGCTGGAACTCCCATAAAATGGCTAGGAATTGGTTAGGAGGTTCAGAAATACAAGAATTGAAATTTGACATTATGAGAGCCCTGTTAACAAAGAAAATTTAAGTTGAGAAAAAAAGTCTAAAATCAGATGTTTATAGACTCAATTAAATTTTATCTAAGGTTTAATTGAATTTATGGAGGGTTTGATTGTAAGAAAAATAGATTTTTAAGTCAATTTAGGCTTTTATTGGATGAAATTAAAGTTCTGGGGTCCAAATTTTTAAGTCAATTTAGGCTTTTATTAGATGAAATTAAAGTTCTGGGGTCCAAATTAGGGGCTTAATTGCATAGTTATTAAAGTTTGATGGCCAATTATGGACTTAATTGAAACAATCCGAAACCAAGGACCAAACCAGAAAAGGTGTTAAAATCAAAGGATCCATTTACAACTTTTCCGGGGGCTTGATTACAAAATAGTAAAAACATCCAAGGACCAAATCAGAAATATCATTTTGAAATTGAAACGGCGTCGTTGCATTAAGAATTACTACACACTGCTCACTGTCTTCAAGCAACGGTTTCTACGGTAAAAACGGGAGCGGTGGAGCTGTAATCAAGGGCATGTCTCGCGACTGATTTCCTCACCACTATAATGCACGCCGGCCGTTACCATATGCCTGCCATAACGCATGCATCCTTTGGCTATAAAAGCCAGAGGAGGGACCAAGCAAAAGTGGAGGGGAGAAAGGAGGAGGAACAGGACAGCAAAGAAAAAAACAGAGGAAACAACAGGAGGAGAGGAAGAAGTGTTGGTGGAACAGCCCTTCCACACTATCATCTTCATCTGCAATGGCGAAGCTGCCGTTGTGAACCAACGAGAGCAGCAGCACCACGACGAAGCCAGTGTAGAGGGGGGAGAAAGGGAGGAGGAAAGGAGAAAAAAGAGAGAAAAAAAGAAGGAGACAGTGAGGAGAACGAAATAGCAGAAAGAAGAAGAGTAAAGGAGAGCAGGGGCAGAAAGAAAACGGGGAGAACAGAGGAGGAGAGAAGAAGTCGGTAGACGAGGACGACATCACCATCAACTTCCCCTTCTCCAGAACCAGGAACCAGACCGAGCAAGATAGGGAGTGGCATCATAGCTTCTTCCCAGAATCCCAGCGACAAGCTTAAGAGGGGTTTCTCCCAGCAGCGGCTGTGAACCAGGTAAGCTTTTCATTCCGTTTCCTTATGTTTATAATTGCACAAATATTGTGCAGTTGCAATTTAATTACTTTGTGGTTGCAGCAGGCGTGCGTGAATTGTTCACGCACGCTTGCATTTAAAAGCCAATCAGGTCACTGGCTTGGGCCAGTGACCCGACCAGGCTTGCTGGGTCCAACCCCGCCACATGGGTCGGGCTGGGCCCAGCCCAAAAAAAATTCTTCAAAAAGTATTTCAAAAAAATATGTGATTTTTTTTTGTAAAGTTTTTACTGCATTTTGATCAATATTAGTTTGTATTTTTATACTGTAAAGATACAAATCCGGTATTAAAATACCCGGTTTTCATCAAGACATTAAAAAAATAATAATAATAAATATTTTGTTTTCATGCATACGGCCAAGTCTCTCTAAAAAAATAAAAAAAAATCATATTGCATCTTGATAAAAAAAAAAAGTTTTAGCATGCATTTTGGCTTTAATAACCAGTTTATTAAAATCACGAGAACTAGCCAATATTTCAAAAATTTCAAAAAAATTATTTTGTTTTATTTTAATATCTGGGGTTACGACCTTATACGTAAGACGTATTCCGGATATTAAATTCTTTTGTTAGCATTAGAACGGTTAGGTTTTACCCGATAAGACAAGGACCTCCTTACCAAGAAGGACTTTTCTTAAACCATAGACGGACCAACAACTAGAAAACACGGTAGGACCTTAGATTTATCAGACAATAAAACAATGCAGCTTACCTTAGGTAGGGCGTATTTGGGGTGCTAATACCTTCCCCTTACGCAACTAGTCTCCGTACCCGATCTCTAAGACCAGTTAGGGTTTCTAGTGACCAAAATACTAGGTGGCGACTCCCATTTCATTTTTCTACTAATAAAAGACAAGAATCCCTTGTCTCCCACATTTGCCACATTAGATAAAATTTGAGGGTGAATGTTTTCGCCGCGACGCCGCACACATGCGACAAATACTAAGAATAAGTTGTAAGAGTGAAGATTGTGAACCTCTTTTCTGGGTTGTTCAGAGAGTATTTATAACCTTGAATGTTCCTTTATCTTCCTCTAGGGATCATAAGTCTTTTTCTTCTTCATATCTAAGTGAGAGGAAGACCCTTGTGATTAATATTAATATTGATTGTAAGTGTCTCCTTTTATGACATTAATTTGATGGGAGTATCACGTGCTTTTGGAAGATGACTCTATGTCAATCTGTATATGATATTAATGTTGATGGGATCATTTCTTATAATCAACATTAATATTGATTGACGTATGGACAACCTTTAAAGGACTTTTTACATATCCAGGGTGTAGGAAGATGATGACCCTAGATTCTCATCTAAGGTGCTCGTATCTGGAGGAATCCTTGGCTCAAATAGGGGGTTGGTCCTGACATCTTGGGTCTAGCACATAATCGAGCCCAAGGAATCAAGTCTAGCATCTCGCCAAACCCATAAGCGTTTAGGCCTGTATGTAACCAAGCCTAAAAGGGTTTGGTCTTTATCTCGCCAAACCCACATGCTACTTTCTCATTGGTCATTGCCTATCTGTATGTTTTATTTTATTTTCTTTTATATTTATGCAAAAAAGAAAGATTTCATCTTAAAGTCAATCAGGAAAACACAATAATGAGGATACCTACCACCTAATCCACCAAAAAACTCAACAAAAATCAACCTCTACTCCCATCTCTTCCCAACACTAGCATAGCCCTTCTCGGCCACAACTTCACCACAAAAAAAAAAAACAATAGAAATCAGCATTTTCTTCCATCTCTTCTCAACACTAGCACAACCCCTCTCGGCCATAGTTTCAACACAAAAAATCCAGCAGCCCTAAGCCATAATTATCACAGATCAACCTAGTAGCAACCCCAAAGCAACCACAAAATGATCCAATAGCCTCTTTGCCAAAATCACAACTTGAAATCCTTCTAAATCTAGATGAAAACTAAGCCAAAACCAACTCGAAACTTTATAGAAATCAGCCGTAAACTCATTCCAGCTTATTCCCTTCACGAGAAACACTGATATCTTAGCAAAACAATAAAGAACAAGAAAACCCAAAATCCAGCCTTTATTTAATGGTTTGATTTGTTAAAAAAAAAAGAACAAGAAAAACTAAAAGAAAAGAACAAGAAAAAGAGGTTTGATTTATATATACAAAAAAAAAAAAGCTAAGATAAAAGAACAAGAAGAAGCGACCGGAGAGAAAAGGAGTGTGTATTGTAAAAAAAAAAACTAAATTTTCTATATATATATATATATATATATATATATATATATAATACGTACGTACTAGTTATTTGACACGCGCTTCACTGCAGATCGGATAATTTGTTTTGGAAAAAAAATAAATATGCTAGTTTTTCAAATGTGTTTTTTTTAAATAATTATAAATAAAAAAATTATACATGTATTTAATTAAATATATCAAGAGTCATTTGTGTCAATAAATACAAAAAATAAAGTGTAAAGAAAAAAAATAAAAAATTCAAAAGAATAAAGATAAGAATAAAAAAAAATGTATAAATAGGTTAAGTGTAGAATGATAAATATTTAAAGTGTGAAAAATACAAAATAATATTTTTTTCGAAAAAAATGTGTAAAGAAAAAAAGAAAAAACTAAAAAAATATTACAAAAAAAATTAAAGATAAGAAAAAAGGTGATAAATAGACCAAGTGTAGAATGATAATAATACCAAGTATAAAAAAAGAAAAAATATAAAAAAAACTTGTTTTCTAAAAAAAAATCACAAATCACAATTTTATCACCGCTATGGTGAAAACAATTGATAAAAATTATAATTATATTATTTTTACAAGAAAACATTATTTTCCAATAATGTATATATAATGTGAAATTTTAAGTTATTTATGTAACTCAAATCGGTTTTTGTTTTTTTAAGAGTTTCAAGTTAGGCAGGGTAATATTTATACTATACTTATTCTTGATCATAATTTTTTAATTTCAAGTATTACTCAAATCTAAATAAATAAATAAATAATTATTTTCCTTTCGAGTTGAGTAGTCATCCATCAATTTCGAATAAAATTGCAGCGGGAGAAAACAAACTATTTCCTAGAGGTCAACTTTCGGTCAACAAGTCCCTAAAGTGGGGTGGCGTCTCTCCTAAGTTGTTTGATTATCAAAGCTCTTTCGTAAGGTCACACCCTGTGTCCAAAGGGTTGATTGATTGATTGATTTACATGGACAATATTACGAGGGTCCGCCACCTGTCCTGCCAAGGAATCGGGAATCAGTATGCGACAGATGAGTTTTAAAATCCAACGGTGAATGATGGCCACTTCCCAAATAGACGGCGCGAATTGTGCAAAAGGTCCGCTATGAAATTATGTTCTGTTTGATGGTTGAGGTTGACAACTAAGTGCACAATTAATTCTTTGTTAATTAAGAAGCTTTTTTCTTAATGTTGTTAATCAAGATGATTTTTTAAAAGCATAAGTATGATTCACGTGCATTTTAACTTTTAGTGTCTAATTTGGCATCTTGTGTTTTAAAAAGAATTATTTTTATTTATTTTTT
>Ga0325402_1001616_pt1 | contig 18764 bp, 14 predicted proteins | sample PopdelMetagenome_22_FD_207212 | JGI IMG/M metagenome (GOLD analysis project Ga0325402, IMG submission 207212) | Populus deltoides microbial communities from Bellville, Georgia, United States - Xylem-PdKOR-R3 | ecosystem: Host-associated > Plants > Phyllosphere > Stem > Wood/Secondary xylem...
GATCATGTAAATGATAGTTATACGTATAAGCTCCCGAGTCAATAAAATAACACCTGATATCCGTCTACCAGGAACAAAAGTAGTATGAGCAGGACAAATAAAATTAGGAAAAATCCTTTTCAATCTACTCATAATGACTTTAAAGATGCATTTGTACATCATATTACAACATGAGATAGGTTTAAAGTCATTTATAGTGACAAGATTCTCAATCTTAGAAACGAGAACAATCCTAGTAGCATTAATACATCTAGGAATAGCATAAGATGGAAAGAAGTACCTCGTAATAGCAATGAAGTCCTTACTAACAATGTCCCGTCCCAACTTCTCTTGTAAAACAAAAAAAAAGTATAACCATTTAAACCAAGAGCCTTTTCATCTAGGATGAAGAATAAAGTTTATTTGATCTCATCATCAATGATATCAGAATCCAAGATAGGCATCATGTCAAGAGGAGTTTTACTAGAAAAGTACTTGGAGGCATACTCGATAAGAATAGACGAGTGGGAAAAGAGTAGACCCTGAAAGTAACGAACTATCAACTGACCTAGGCCTTGCTGATCATGAACCTGAATTTTTGCCTCACCAGTCAGCCCATGAAATTTGTTCTTAACCTATATGTGGAGTAATAACTTATGAAAGAACTTAGTGTTTTTGTCTCTCAAGTTTAGCCACTGAATTATGGACCTTTGCTTGAAGAAAGCCTCCTCATCCTTACTTCCTTGGAAAACTTCCTAATAAGTTCCCTCTCATCCTTCACATACTCCTCTGACTAAGGAAAACCATCAAGAAGGACTTGTGATATGTCTCATTTTGCTTTTGCCTCCACCACATGGCTAGATATGTGGCTAGTGTGATGGCGATGCAAAGACTTCAGCTAAGGATTTAACAAATCCAATCTTTTAGTAAACTTGTACATATATAGGGTTTCCATCCACAGGGGTTTGCCAGGTATCCCCAACTAAATCCAAGAAATCATCCATATCAACCTATAAATTTAAGAACTTAAATGAAGTTTTGACCTTGGAAGGAGGAGGACCAAGTTGTACTATCATGACACTATGATCATATGTATTTTTGGGTAAGAACACCAAGCATGTAGCCGAGCAAACAAAGAACCAAGTTGTGTTCCTAAATATTTAATCGAACTTCTCAAGAATAATATTCTGACCATGCTGACTATTGTGCCAAGTGAACCTTAACCTTAAATAAAGAACTTTAACTAGTTTCACTTCTCACTCATAACAACCAAAGTCATCCATATAATCATGCCAAGTAGGATCACCATAGATTTATCCCTAGAGCTCATAATTGTATTAAATTCACCCAATATGAGCCAAGGTTTAGATTGAAAGGCTAGTGCATGTTGTCTCAAATAAGCCCAAAGATCTTGACAACTAATAGGAATGTTGAGACTATACAGATAATTGACAACAAAATCATAGCCATCGACCAAGCTAGTGACCTTACATGTGATTGATTCATTGGAGAAAAGAGTGCAAGCAAGAGATATTATATAAAATTGGATTCCATCTTATAAGAATACAACAACTAAAAGTATTAAAGACATTTGACATAAATGGCCAAGAAGATGGGTTTATAAAAGACTTAACTTTCCCCATCCCATTAGAGGTAACTTTAGTCTCCACCTAATGCTCCACCCATGTATGTTGAATCACCTATACATGTGCCATGATTTATCTACCTTGATTCATCCTGCTAGTGTTTTGCACATTGATATCATTATTGCTCTTGTTGTCAATGCATATTAGATGTGCTTGTGAGGTTTTCATGTCAGGCATATTTAGCATATGGGATGCATAATATCTGGTGAAAAGTGCTTCCATTTTGAAGGTCAAAAATGTTTACACCAATATACCTATAACTTAATTTGTAGTAAGAAATCTTATTTTGTACCTGTTCTTGTGTCGTTGTATTCTCTTATTTCAGGCAGCATACAATGTGGGTGGACATTGCATGGACGCATGCATTATAAAATGCTTCATCTTAGGAATTCTGCCACACTACTCAACCAATATGCCTTTCACTTTCAAATCCTAATAGAAGTTATATACTGATCACATCCAAGGATGTTCCTGCATATATAATAAGAGGGCGTACATGATTGTGTTGTGAACGAATACACAAAGAATTTATTGGACAATAAAATCCAAACATAATGGAAAACATCAGGTTCTATGTTGCTTGTTCCTCTGTGTTCTCACACCTTTTGGTTTCTTAAGTTGGAAAAGTATCAGAGGCCATAGGAATGATCAAAATGCCTTGGTTTAAAGGGCAGTGAGGCAACTTTAGGATGAAGGAGGGTGTTAAAGATCATGCGCTGTGATGCGATGCAAAGAGTATTGAAAAGCGATCAAGTTGATGACATTCTCAATGATAGGCTGAAGTGGAGGGCAAGTTGCACTGTATCATGATGTTTTTTTTTTTCTATTTTCTGTTCAGCTACTGTCTATGGTGGTTAGGTTGATAACGTTTCGTTAAAATTTAAATCTAAGACTATAAAGAGGTGTATTGAGCGTATGATCTATTAATCCTATTACACATTACTTTGACGCGGCCTTAATAATGAGCCGAGTCATTGTATACAAGAAATAGAGCAAATCTATTCATGGAGTTATTCTACTTTCAAATAAGCAATTATGTTCTTTGAAATATTTTCATGCGTTATTTTCCTTTCTTAACCCTCGTGAATGCAGTGGCTACAGGGAATTTTTTCTGCAGGAAGGAGATCTGAGACGCGGAGCATCAGACATGTCTATGCCTTGGAATAACCAGAGCCACTCGTTCATTTTGCGCTTTGTTAGGGGGGCATATTCTGACCCAGCAGGATGAACATTCCTCTTCAAATTCTTTAAAATTCCTTAACTCCATTAATTATATATGTTGCATGCATTCAGTCTTGTATAAAGTGAACTTACAACTGGTTTCAAAATAAGTTTCGAGTTTACACGGAAAAGAATATCTTTCAGGAATTAAAGCGTTCTAAAGAAGAGTTCATTCAATCCAAGGTTAACGTGCACAAGGAGTCAGATTTTTCTACTGTCAATAGATAAGAGAGGGGTGATTGTGATTGAGTTGATAAGTGAGTGTCTGACAGAAATGCAACTGAAGGCTATGAGAAAATGCATGAGGGGAAAGGTTAACGAATGCATCCAATGGTTGTCAAAGAGTACATACTTTCGGTATGTGATCCATGGAGAATTAGCAAAAGGGAGAATAATGGTCTGATCTCATCCGAGGAACACTGTCCCAGCTGTATTTGTATCTCTGCAAATTCTCTCTCTTTTTTCCCCCTTGAACAAAATAATGAGCAAATGTTAAGAATGTTGTTTAGAAACAAGTAGTACTAAACTATCTAATGAGATTGGAGAGGTTTTGTGAATCTACTACAACGTTAAAAGTTGTGGGATGTCCTGAGTAATTTGTTTATTTTAAAAAGACTTTGATAGGGGTGAATGGTGTATTTATAACAAACTTTTGAAGTTATCCTAGAAATTTACCTTAATGATTAAAAACTGCTTGGTTACTTTCATTTGTTTTTTTCGATGTAATTGAATCATTAATGATTTCAGGTGTCGCATGGATGGAACTTGCCTTCCAGACAGTTTTGTAGCACTGATACTTATCTCTTGCCTCAAGGAGCCTCACCAGTGCTCATGCAAATTCCGTCATTCCCTTGCCTGCTGTATTGTTGTTGTTAGCACAAGCAGAAGGGAGATCTTTTTATTGGGAGAAGAACCTCCGCCTTGAATGGTATTCTTGGCCACCAGATGTGAACAGTTTAAGATACTGGAGATCTTTTTATTATTTACATTATTCTGAAATGCCGATTTTCTTGCAAGTTCATTTTGCATCAAATTGCACTGCTATTAGTGGTGCTGTGGTACTAGAATTCCACAAGCCAGACGTTTTTACTTGATAGTTTTGTCAATAACCGCTAGCTATAGCAATCTTGGAGATGCGCAGGTAAAATCTTTTAATGTCAAATCAAGAACTGTTGGTTACGATGACATAAAAGGCCAAGAAAAAACGTATGAAAATGCATTATTGATGGGCTATATGATGGGTAGAGGGCCAAAAGTGCAGATGAAAATAGACACGGTTGGCTGTTGTGTATGTAGGGGGAGATAGTCTTTAGCTTTTAGTTTGCATTTCTTCTTAAATAAAATTGCAAACCAACGCACCATGTGACCACTTCAAATGATTTGTCTTTTGATATAAATTTGAAGGCATTTTAGCTTTGATTTTGCAGTTTTACAATGTTACGATCAGCATTTTGGAATCTTCATCCATCATATCAATGTGGTTCAACCATTCTAGATAAGAAATTTGTTTAAACAATGACATGCATAGCATTCAAGATTTTGAACTGTCAAAAATTATAATCGTGCCCGCCCAAAAAAAAAAGGGATCAGAAGGCCCAGGTAGATTGATGTGGTCACTGGCTGCATATCTGGTGGTAGATGCATATTATTTCTGAGCTCTGATTAATCAATCATTAGTGGTGTTTAACAAACACACTCGGGGTTTTTTTTATATGGTTCACGTTTGTACAGAAATGAGACCTGTGGAACTCTTCGTTCAAATGCATTTGCTTGCAAGACATTCAGAAGCTGGGTTTAAATCTCCATCCAGGGTGGAATTCTGTCAAAGCCAACTTAAATGGGTTCTCCGGGCAATCCATGCAAATCCTTCTTCTTTGAGATATTGGGAAATTTTGCATAAGCTTACGGAATGAGTTCCGTAAGCTCAAAGATGCTAGTTTGGAAAGGATGGTGCAGAGGCAAAATCCTGCATTGTATGGCTTAGTAGAACTTGTTTCACCCTCCGGTTTATATATATATATATATATATGATTTACCAGCATTAGTCGAATAGTCTGTAAATTATACTATCATGTTGTATTCTCCTGGTTAAAAAACCTAACGATTGTAATGTATTTACAGCATGCTAGAACCTCAAGGTTGGGTTTTACTCATTGGAGAAGCTCAAGAGGAGCAATTGCACGGTTGTAAATTATGTTAACTAACAACTGCAATGTGTTATTATACCATGTTCCTTTAAAACATGGAATTCCCTTGTTCATGGCCAAAAGCATAACTGGCAGGAGTAGATGTTGGTAACTGGTATCCTTAGGAATATTGTACACGGGTTGTAACCTCGAGAAATCAAGTAGAATAAGAAGACAGTGACAATGACACTCTTGGGAACATGTTGTGTTAAGAAAGTACATTTCAGGTGTCCAGTTGCATGTTTGATAAAATGTAATAGCTAATGCCAACAACATTGGCATGTCTGAGAAAACGTAATGGCTTCACTGATATGTGAGAAGTAGCCTTGTGCTCTATCTACCTGCTATTTCATGTTCTTAATACTGATGTGAATTGAAACGTGCTATTATTTATCTACCTGCCACTGTCTATAGACCTAGATCTATTGAGCTCATCGGATGGATCCCAGTCCAACGAAGACGAGAGAATCTTGGACAACATCATGAAAACTTGAGGCATTGAAGGTCGTGTATTGAGATCATGCTCGACACAGCTTTTAGCCAGTTGGGCCATTGAGAAAGCTAGATCCAAGGGGTACTCGTCTCTTAGGCAAGGGTCCAGGAAGGCAGAGAGTTTCTCTCTCACATTGTCCCCCTCAAGCACACGCATTATCATTACAGAGAGCAAGTCGTCTCCTGCAATCTTGTCAATAGCTGTAGCAGCTGCTTCCTTCCCAGATAAGAGCTCCAACATCACAACCCCGAAAGCAAAAACATCTAATTTCGGGGTGATAACTCCATTCTCGATGTACTCGGGGGCCAAATAACCTTGAGTGCCTACCACATGTCTTGTCAGTTGCAGTCCACCATCTTGGTCATTTTCCAGTGTTCTTGCCAAGCCGAAATTGGCAACCTTGGCTCTCAAGTTGGCATCCAAAAGAATGTTGCTGGTCTTCAAGTTCTTATGGATATAGGACGGGTTGGTGTAGTTGTGAAGGTAATTGAGGGCATCAGCCACATCGTAGGCAATCCGAACTCTCTGCTTCCAAGCAAGAATTCGGTATATGTTGTTAGAGTGAAGCCAATCAGTGAGAGAACCATTGTCGGCGTACTCATAAACAAGGTAAGTGTTGCCCTCATGTAAGCAGAAACCAGAGAGCCTGATGACGTTGGAGTGATTGATCATCTTCAAAATGTTGATCTCGCTGGAGACATCTCCTTTCACGACCTTGACTGCGGCTGTGTCACCCTTGAAAGATCCCCTATAAACCGAGCCCTTGATCAGATTAGCTTGGGCGAAGTACCCGGTGGCCACTTGTAAGTCCTCGAATTTGTAGACAGTCAAGGACTCAATAGCATGTCGGGCGTCATGAGAAGAGAGAGACCAAGATTTGTTGTTGGAGACTGGGAGTACAGTGAAATCAGTCGAGACTGATGGCAGCGTTTCGGGTTCTGAAGTGGAGACAGGCTTCTGTTGCTTACGAGATTTGCGGTGCCAAAACAGAAATCCAAACGCAGCAAATAGAAGAATGAGGAAAGCAGCTCCTATCCCAACACCCACATACAAGGCTTTGTGATCGGAAGAGCCCCCAACGGAAACATTGGGAGTCTGCGGAGATGGTGCGGCAGGCGGAGGGGCTGCCGATGGCTGTTCAATTTTGGTGGGCTCAGTGGGCAGAGGAACCAGAATCGGAGTGAAGGGGAAAATGATATTGGAGGAAGACAGCTTGTTTGCATCAAGTACCCTCTGCTTGTCAACGCCAAACAGCTGGGCAATGGAAGAGATGGAATCGCCCCAAGTGACCATGTAGGTGAGCAAGGACTTGATCCCTGAAGCATTCTGGTTGGAAGTTGGGCAAGCACACCTCAGGGGTATTTGGAGATTGAGACCGAGTGACAGATTCCGATCGCCGTAGGGATTCTGAGACATCAAGGACTGGCATGTGGTGAGGCCTTGGTAGGTGTTGTTGGCCACGCTGAAGTAGGTTTCGGATTTTTCCTTGAGCTGATAGGTGGAATTGTGCTGGTAATATTGACGGGCATAACAGGAGCAGTTGACTGGAACCACGACCTGGGTGTTGTTGGGAATAATGGCAGTGTCAGAGGAGAGGTTATTGATGGAGGCGATGAGAGTGGCGGATTGTGAGACGCCTAAGAGATAGGCAATAAAGACAGGAGAATTGTAGGGAGGCATAGATCGGAAGGTGAGGTAGGATTGGCATGATGATTGAACTCCGTTGCACAGAAATCCCTTGGTCGTTTCATTGAAGGCATTGTTGTAGCAGTCCAGTTGGTGGTTGGCTACATAGGTTTGTTGCCCTTGTACCAGTGCTGGTGAGAGCAGCAGCACCACATACAGATACAGTAGAAGAAAGTCCATGGAACAGGAGCTCAGGTGAGGGAGGGATGGATGGATCAAGCAACTCAAGATCTGTTAATTCACTAATTAATCAGTTCTGTGGTTGAATAATAAATATATAGTTAACAAGGGGGTGGAGGATGTTGATTGGATCCGGGTGGAATGAATTAGTTTCAGCGAGAAGATAATTTTTTTTCTTTGGTTTTGGTTTTGACTATGGATATCGATTCCGAGAACATGGAAAGCAAGGAAGGGGAGTGGATGATAGGCATAGCAGTCGTGGGCGTGGGTTTTGGTCTTAAACTGTCATTGTCTTGAATTTGATTTAGGGATCAACAGGCAAGTCAATAATATAAACGCGTTAGCTATTGCTGCTGCTGTTATGAATGATTCCGTAGTTTGACCCACCACCCTTCTTTCCTGTCGAACAAAATATTTCCAAGTCCTCGGAGAATTTGCTAAACCTTAACAGTTAACACGCAATAAACTTATTTTCTTCTTAACTTTTATGTAAGGTTAATCAAAACGAATTGTCTTCTTCTTTTTATTTTTATTTTAAATTATTTTTTTATTAAATTTAATCCATATTATTTTAATTTCTATTTATTTTATAAAATTATATTTTTTTTAAATTTCATCTATTTTTATCTTTTTTATTTTAATTATTATTTATTTTATTTGAAATAATTTATGAAATTAATTTTTTTTTCAATTTCATTCTCTTTCAACTTTTTTATCTATAGGATTTGATTTTCATTATTTTAATAAACCTAAAAAAAAAACTAAAATATTAATAAGTTATTTTTCATAACAATTCCAAACACTAAAAAAAATTTCTCCATTTATTTTTCATAATATTATCAAACATTAAAAAATAATTCACTCTTTAAAAATTTATTTTTCATAGAAACTACTTTTCAATAAATAAACATGCAATTAACTGTAACTTGGTAAATCTAAATTCATTGTAGAGCAAGTCTAGGATTCTACTCCATTCAGCCTTATCATGGCTGGTTGAGGTTAGAATTCAAAACGATGGATAGAAATGTTTACAATCAGTTAAGAGCCGACCACTCTACCACTAGAACACTATTTGGCAAGGCGGTGCGCACCACAACAAAATCATTATTTTTTATGTTATTGTTGGCGAAACACAGATGGATACAAGTTTAAGACACCGCGTTGCCAAGGGTTGCCCATGCGTCTATCAAGAGGTGCTTCTAAGCTAAATCACTTCTTTCGCCTTTTGCGGAATGTGATCTTTGCAATTGAATTGAAGCTAGCTATTCTCAAATAAGCTCTTAGCCTTGAGGGGGTGGAAAGGTCCTAACATAGTAAAAAAAAAAAAAAAAGTAGGTTCGAAGAAGAAGGCATGTAACCCTAGATTGCATCACCTACTCACTCAGGAGGAAAGTCAGAAGGGAGGCACACCTGATAGCAAACACAGGAAAGATCCAAGTAATGGATATTCCAACAACAGCTCCTTCTCTCTTTGCTTATTTGACTAGAGTACCAAATTCATATAAAACATTGTACGCAAGTTCGTACAGCGCTTTCCCGGTTGAACTACCTGAACCACTTACCCCCCGGGCAAAAGAAAAAATGTCCAACTTGCATGTGTGTGTGTGTGGCTAGGATGGCAACCACAATTCCATCCCAAGTACGCAACTGTTACTTCCTAATTGAGCGATCCATAACTAGTAACCACCACATCATATATATATATATAACAAAAAAGGAATGGAATTCTTTGTTAGACTAAACAACCCATTACATGTTTGTTATAAGCAATTGTTCGGTGGAGGACTATGACAGCGAAATGTAGAATGTAGAGCCATGGAACCAGTAAAAGATGGAATCCACATTAATAAGATTAAAAAAAAAAGCTCACGAATTTGAGGTTGAAAAATTGTACCCATTTGTGAGTCTTTGATATCAGCACCATGATGGCAAGAACCTGTATCCTAAATCTTATCCTCTCCACTAAGGCGTATTCAATCTAGCTTGCATTTGTGGAGGAACAGTCTGAAGGCTAATGTGGCTGCATAAGCCAGCCCAATCATAGCAAGAAGCAATGCTGCAACAAACAATAGTATAACAATTAATAAAATGGAGCACAAGAATATAATATAACCAAATACTCCACTTCGTTTTTGTATAATGCTAGCAAGAAGATTGAAAAAGTAGGCTATCCATTAATCCAACTAAAATAAAATGGTTCACAATTAGGGATTTCAGCATGGAATACAAGGCTCAAAATTTCTACCAATGAGAAAAATTCATATGAGATGAACAGGATATGGATGCTGCTAGTATGAGAGATAGCATACCAGATACAGAACAGTAGAATAAAATTGCCAGGCGATATTTGATCATCCATGGCAGATTAACTTCAAGGGAGCAATGCCTTCGATGTTCCCCTGCTTTAACTGATGGCACTGAGCCACGTGATTGCAATTCCACTAATGGAAATTTTACACCAGTGACGGGGTACCCTACGATGTCCCTGACCTCAAGTTTCAAGGTTACTGGGGTTGTACTCCAGTCAATTTCAATTGCTCCAAAATTTGGCTGACCTAAAAGAAATTTACAGTTGATATACCAAGAAACGCTTTAAAAATAGAACCAGAAGCATTATCATAAAAGAAACCTGAAAAAGCCACTCCTTACCATACGTGCATGACCTGAATCTGCAATTTGTGCTGATCACTCTCATTGTCGTTGGTGTCAGCCATGCCACAAATCTCACTATCAAACTAAATACATGTGGGACCGCTTTCTCAACAGCTTGTGTAAGCCCACTTGCAGTTACATCATATAGTGGATATCCAGTAGCACAGTCATATCTAGAAATTTCTCCAAAATGAACATCTCCGCTGATGAAGAAGACACCTTCTCTCTGCACAGGAACGCAGTAATGGCAAACATGTAATGCGCACAGATAACAGGCATTTATTACTCTCTGGAATAAAAAATCAAATGCTCCACACCGGCTTGTATTAATACACTCGAGATCATTAGTGCTACTGAAAGCAGTTCGTTTCCTCAGGGATATGCATTGCGGAGATAATTAAAGGCTATTACCTTAGTATCTGCTATCAATTTGAAAAGACGATCCCTTTCCTTTGGGAAACGTCCCCAGGACTCCAAAGAAAACAATGGGCGAGTGGTTGCTGAAAGATTTGATATAACCTGAATTATGGGGAAAAGGAGATTGCAGGATTAACAGTGAATAACAGACAAAATATGTCTCTACAAGCTTGCTTGCATGGGCGCTCGCATCAATGCTTCCTTGTGCATGGATATAGAACTATTCAATCGCAAATCTGATAATTTTTAGACAGTAAAAACCCTACAATACCTGCACTGAAGACCCAATGATGGTAATGGCTGATTTCGGTCCGTTCAACTTCTTTTCTAACCATGTCCACTGAGAACTTCCCAGGACACTTCCATCGCTGCGCAAAGGGTCTCTGTGGTACCTCGTGTCTAAAAGGATGACCTAAAGAAAAATGGCCGGTAAGGATATGTGTTCGTCCCCAGGAAAATGACAATTGAACTGCATATCTAAGAGGACTAAGGAAGTATGTGAAGGCATTCTCTTTTGCACCTTGATTTGTCTGCCCACTGGGCCAAACATGTATGAAGTATATACACCCTCCTGGTTGCGCCTATAAATATAATAACGTAGAAACAATGATTAAATTGGCCATCTAAGCATTGTAGGGTGCTTATAATTTACAAACTCGCAGCATGATCAAGTTTTTCATAACTTGATACAAGTGAAAACAAAAGGAAAGGATAAGGAATTTTAAAGGAAAAGACTTAATCACCGAGGACTGTCTTGAGGCTCGTCTAAGAAATCGAGGAGAAGCTTTTGGTTAGTGATTTTACCAGCAAACTCTTTTCCAGCATCATTTAATCCATAGTCATGGTCATCCCAGGTACCAATAACCTGCAATATTGGTAAGACAAGTGTGAAGAGAGGGATCACTTGTTACTATTGTAATTATTACTACATGAAGAGTGAAGATTGATCGTATTAAATGAGGTGAGGTGAGGTGTAAGGAAAGTAGTAGGTAGGTGGTACCTGTGTAGTGTGTCGAAGACGAGAATAACCGGGATTACTCTTAGCTTTCTGGTATCTGGATTCCAATTCCTTTGGGGAGGAAGGGATAAACCTAGGAGCATTCTTCCAAGGCCCAATAGTCCTTTCCTTTCCAAATAACTTAAAAGGACGTTTAGTGTCTCCATAAACGTTGTCTCCCAGCCAAATAAAAACTTGGGGATCAAAGTCAATTATGGCATTCCAAATGGGCTGCCAATTGCATAACAATAATATCATTGATTGACTGACGAGGAGTGAATATATGTGTGTATGTGAGTAATATTCAGCCATGGGTGAGAGAAGAGTAAGAGGAAACAGTGAGTGAGCTATCTATAGGTGATGTGAAGGGATGTGTCGAATGATGATGAGAAGGAAAAGCAAAATATGAAATTGGAGATTACGATTACCTGAGGAGCGCTTTGGTTGGCGCAGGATCCAAAGGCAATTCTGGTGACGAGAGGCTCTAACACTTTCCCTTTTCCTTCCCCTTCCCCCGCGCCGCTCTTTGTGCCTGTCGCCACCACTCCTACTACACCTACAGCCACCACCATCCACCACAACCACCGACTCCTCTTGCCCATTTATTACTCCTACTACTATTAGCAGTACTGTTGTATTAATAAAAGATACTATAGATTAAAGCACCGTAGAGTAGACATATCGGAAAATGTCGACGACAGGGAGAAGGGCAGCCACAGAAACAGGGCCTGTGAATGGAATAAGGAGCCCATTAAACGTTTCAATAAAATTAATTTTGTACGCTTGGGCTTCTTCTAATATCCATCACCAACTAAATTTGTGGGCCTTTTTTCTTGTTCTTCAACAAATCATGTCCTCCACGCTTCTTCCATGCTCTTCTCCTCCTCGCCTCCTCCTCCGCTGCTCCGTGTCAACTCCGTCTACACAGCAAAGCCTCCCTTCACCGATTCCATGGTTGCTGCTGCTCCCAGTGGGCTCAGAAGACTATTACTCTACCCCCACACCGCCGTGGCTGTCATCTTATTACTCCAAAGGTTTTCTTTTTTTCTTTGAATCGAAATTTTACTTGGGAGTAGTTTGTTAGCAAGAATATATTCAAAAATTTATGCATCGTGTAGATATTGAATGAAATTGGGAGTGACTTGTCAGAATTCAAGTGCGGCCTTGCTCATCTCTTTTGCAAGTGAATCAAAATTTCTCTTCACCTCTCTCTCTCTGTTTTTTTATTATTATTATTAATATAGATATTCGTGCCAAGATTAATTTTAATAACGTAAGATTAGTTTTATTTTATTATTGATTGAATTATATCATCTCAGTGTATCACACAATTTTTATTTATTGAATTGATGAATGCAGATTGAATTATATATGTTTACATATATTTATATCATCTCAGTGCATCACACAAGCGCCTCTCTCACTATCAATGAGTATTACGACTCTGATGTTCGAGACGACACTGAGACTTTCCTCAACAAAATTGTTCCCGAGGTAAAAAAAAAACCCACCTTGTTTCTTACTTTTATTATTTAGGTTGTGTATTTGCTTCCTGTTTTCCTTTATAGATAGTATATCATACACGTGTCTATGTTTTCAGGGAAGATCTGCCCTTGGAAGCAGACCCTCGAAGGTCAGTTGTCCTCTACTTTACTCTTAATTTTAAACGCAATGAATCATCTTATCATTTTGGTTTCTTTCCTCCCACTCGAGGGATTGCAAAAAGTAATGCTATTTTTACCAAGTTTCTATTCTTGTGGTTTGCTTACTATTGCGATGGCAATGCTTTATGAGATGAATTATATTGCTGGGGGATCAACTGCTTCCCCTTCACAGAGGGGCCAAGTGAAAAGTGGGTGGAAAATATGGGAGCAGCAGAAATTTACGTTCTCTGTTAGTGCTTCATCATTTTCAGGGTGATATAGGGTGGCAAATGATTTCTAAGTTTAGCAGGCAATAAGATTGCGAAGAATAAACGCATGCAAGTAAACAGATATTGATCTCCCGAACGAACTTAAAGTTGATAAAATTCAAGTATGTGTGTACAGAAAAAGAATGAATAATTAAGCACTTGAACGAGAACAAATGAATTGAATGTATATATAAGGGCAGGGCATGGATGAGAATAATTTTGGGCTAGCGCATCATGACAGAAAACTCGTGGAAGCTAAGGACACCGTCTCCATTAAGGTCAAAGGTACGAATCATAGCCTTGCAGTCGTTGATGGACCTCGACTCCCCCAGTCGACTCAACATCCTCTTCAGGCTGGTAGGAGTGATGCAGCCTGAGCCAGGCTCAGTCTCGTACATTCCAAAAGCCTGTCTGAGCTCTTCTGTCTTCTCCTCCTCTGAAGCACTCCCTGCCAACAAGCATTGGAAATCCTGGAATCCCAACAACCCATCTCCATCCATATCAGAGAAGCTGACGGCGGCCTCAGCTTCCTCGATGGAAAGCTGACCTCCAACAGTAGTAATACAGCTCCGCAACTCAGCAGGAGATATCTTTCCATCTCCATCTTCGTCAAAGTAATTGAAGACCCTTTGGAGCTGGTTGTTTCCAATTACATTAATAGCACTGGTCGAGTTATTAACGTTTGTGGGAGCTGGAAGAGAAACTGGGTGGTTATTGTCGGGTTTCCGTAGAGATAGTTTACGCCGTAATCTTGCAAGAGGAGATGAGTTGCCGGTAGGTGAAGATGAAGGTGAGGATGAAACTGAGTGTGACTTCATGATAACAGACAGGTAAAATATATAGAGATATTCAGATAGGTAGTTTGAGGTTTCAACTAATTAACTACTAGCACGTGCGTGCGTACTCGAGTATAAGTTGTAGAGGAAGAAAAGGGAGATGGAATTAGATAGATAGAGAAGAGAGAAATTGTTGTTTGTATTGGGTTTTCTGAAAGAAGAGTGGTGATTTCTATATATATCAGTTTGGTTTCTTGGGATATTGATGGCCTGATATGGTCAGCAATCGGGTGTCAGACGTGGCGGAAAGACTGGAATGGATTAGAGAGAGAGGACACGGTTTTTGTTGGGCAATAAAATATGGCTGGCTTGGCCAGGCAACTTGTTTTTCTTAAATAGGTGAAGTTCCAGGGGCGGCAAGGCAGCGCGTGGCGGAACCTTCCTCCTTCTTGACTTCTATTTCCGCCATTTTCCAAGTTCTGGGGATTTCTGGAATTTTCTATTCGGAAAAATATCTAATAGGACTGGACGGGCTTGAATCCTGATTAATTGACACGTGTTGCTTTTTTACTTTTATTTAATAAGCTTGTGGAGCATGATGGCCTTTAGCAAGCAAGGAAAATATGGAACAAATCCAGTGGTAGTAATGGCCAATAGTATGCTGTCGGTCACCGTCAGGTATGTAGTCATGGTCAAAGCGGGGGGGGGGGGGGGTGTCTTCATTTCGTCACGCATTGCCTTTGCAAAACTCCTCCCTCGTCACTCCTGATTTCCTCAAACAGATTTCTGGTTGAAATTACAAGTTTCTGTTCATTTATTTTTTTTCGTTGATAAAATTAGTTGGTTAATATATTGCTACAATCTTGGGTTTAGGGTCCGCAATTCAACCCATTGCTTGCAATATTCGAAACAAAATCCATATAAAAAATAAAATCCCCAACAAATCCACTACTTCCTCTTGTCACGTTGATGACTCTTTTCCATGATAACAATTAGCACAGAGAAAGGAGATGGAAGGAATAAAGCCCTTTCCTTTCTTTGCCAAGTAAAGGCAAGGTTTTTGGATTAAAAAAATATAATTCATTTACCTAGGCATTTGTTTTTATTAAAAATTCAAAAAAAAAAAATACTGCCACCACCCTCGTGTATAATCAGGTATCGCTGATTGACGCCTCGTTTTCCATGTTATCAAATAAAAAGCTAATCATACGATACGCACAGATCTCTTCGACACTTGATAGATGAAGATATCCACCAAAAGGTTGCTATTGCTAAACTGATTTTCCAGCAGACATGACATCGAAGCTCACTTGAGATGAAAATTGCATTTTCACCACTAAGTGTAAATAATTAGGCATCGCATATATATATAACTTATAGAGAAGTGGAATTTTAGGAACAAAAGCAATACACTCATCAATCAGAGATACCAGGCCACACACCTGAAAGAGCAGCAGGGAAGACAGAATAGGTTAGATCACAGGTTAGATCATGCCACCTGTCACAGGAACGCAAACAGAGGAGTATGACAGAAACCTTCAATTTAATACACATGGAAAACAAAAGGCAGCTTGCTTTTCTCTACTCTAGTCATGCCATGCAAAATCTCCTTTGCCTTCTCTTAAGCTTCTTCCCCTTCTGTAGTCAATTTCTGCATCGGAGGTCGATAATCCCAAATGATATTTCCGGCTAATTTTGGATGATGCCATCTTTGAGAATATGTCATCATCAGTCACAACATGGTTGCCGGGTGTTCTTGATCCAGATATATTCCCAGGTTGCCGTCTTGATTTTGGATCTGAGTTAAATACAACAAAGGATGACTATGAGAGTACATCTTAAAAAAATGGATGTTTTGTACATGGTCACAGCATTATAGTTGCAAATAAAAGCACAGAGACATGTGAGGAGATGAAGGTGCTCTGTTCACAGACATGAAGGGAACAAAAGCCTTGGCGTTAACATTCCAATATCATCGAGAATATCCCTTGCCATGCTCCCTTTCTTATCCACCCGAAGGCACAGATCTTTCTAACAGGACCTTTCCCCACTACATTTTAAAGTTTAGAACATCGAACAGCAAATTGGAAAAACATAATCAAATAGTTGATTGTTGAGAAAACATAGATAAAACGATACTTGGGAACCTAGGTCGAGTTACATTTCAATGCCACTGTTCTGAGATTTCAATTTTTTTCTCTTTTCATGATTTTCAGAACAAGAAACAAAGTTAGAGAATTCACCTTCATAGTTTGCATGTGCTTTTTGGCCCTCATCTGGAGACAAGGCTTCCTCGCTTTCTTCCATTGTAGGTTTGGTTGAAGTAAAAGGAGTCATGCTAAATGAGTCCTCCGTTACATCAGAAATCTCTACATATTGAGGAGTAGTGATAATCTCATCAGCACTGAACCCAAAGGATGCTCTGTAAGCTTCTAATTCTTCTGCATCTTGCTTGGTACTTTTATTATGCCTGTTCTGGTGTTGTCCATTTCCACCAGCAGGATAAGCATCCGAATCCTTGGAAACACTTAATCTCCCACCAGTATTAGGAAATGGTGGGTTATGGTCCAGGTAGAACTGTGCAAATGTAGCAGGACAGAAGAAATTTGAATCTTGCGACACCATGGAGGCACCGGCAGTCTCGGGCCCAAAATGCCTGCCAGGTCCATTCCTTGAATATTTTCCATTTTGGGGAGAAACTGACTGATCCCAGTGTGTGGGGAAATCTCGTTCGGGAAAAGATGCTGACAAACAGTCACCTGAAGTCCTAGAAATTGGTGATCTGAGACTGCTTGCAGGACTTCCAGGATAGAGTGAATATGTTGCTTGAAGATCAGATGCAACGATGTAATTGTTCTTTTCAGCACTTTTGAGATCCCTAGATGATGTAAGGAATTGAGCAAAAGGAACATCTGGGGAAGAGGGTGTAGTTAAGTGAGCCAGCTCTGGTGGGGGTGTAAGAGGAGCAGAAGACGGCTCTGTTGTGAAGGTTGAGAAGACAGGAGGAGAAACCAGTTGGGTTTCATGAGCATAAGGTCCGGTGGCAAACATTGTGGATGAAGGACCCCCAGGTGAATTAGCAGAAAGGAAGCAGCTAGGAGACTGAGCAGTTGATGGGAGAGCAGAATTTGTAAATGAGGCTGGTGAAGATGGAGGAGCTAGAAGTGATGGAGCTAGCGCTGTAGCTTGATTGGTTAGGCCAACAGGTTGAGGTCCATTTGGCTGGGCTGCTGATGCATTGCCCTCAGGAATACGAGATGCAGGCATAATGCGCTTTCCACCTTTCTGCACACTGAAACAAGACAATGCCCCCCAGCATTTTCCCCATCTCTTGCTCTGCTAAATATACAGTCAAGACAAATTATAACTAGATGGCAAATTGCAAATGTGAAAAATGAAAATCAAATCCAAATGCTAGAAATCAAGAGCTTGTGTAGCGAGTAATTCAAAAGGAAAATTCAAATGAAATAGATATAGAATCACCTTGTACACACACATACATACACGAATAGTATTTATCACATCACTTAATGAAAAATAAAATCAAAAATCAAAAGATAAATTTTTCTAATTGATCCAATTCTATTATACATTATTACCCAGAAAATTAAAAGATGCGGGAAAAAGAGCTTCATCACAACTTGGTACTACAGTTTCATCAAAGCGACCAGCAATTTGTGTTTGGCATTGTGATAGCTTTCGCGTTGTAATTTGAAGAGAAAAAAAGGAGGGTTTAAGAAAAGTTACAAATTGTAGCATTTTTCAAATACAAGTTTATTCCATAATTTGAGATGAAATTCATGTTCAAGCAATGAAAACCAAAAAAAAAAACATGAAGTGGAGTGGAGTAGCATCTCCAACCGCACGCACCACAATGTCAAATGGAGAAACTTGGTGTCTATATATAGAACATAATAAATTAATCATACATGGTTTCTGAGGGTAATTAAACAAAGATAATCCGAGTGAAAGGAAGGCTATCCGATGACGTTAGTGATATAGTGATAGCATGTGTTGTTTTGTTTGATCTGGAAATACAATAATGAAAACAATTAGTAGATAAAGATGGTCCTTATCATCAGATCTGTGCTCTTTTTTTCATTCGATACATATGATTTGCGAAATTTCATATGCTCGATGATTAAGAAGACGATAAGCATTGAGTAACAAATAAAATAAGATTACAGATCTATCTATTCATCTGAGGAAGGAATGAAGGAAAAAGAAGATTGAAACAAAAAGAAAGGCAAAGGGCATTTATGAGAAAGATGGTATAGAGGCATCAGATCCAGATCTACTGGAAATTGAAAGAAAGAAAGAAAAAGAAAGACGTACCTGTTGTTCCTGCTGCTGTTGCTGCTGAGGGAATCTATTCTGCTCCGACCCCATAACCGAGTCTGATAGATTACCCACCCACCCACCACCACTACTAGTTGCACCTTTGACTTCAACTCTCAACTCTACACACTACACACTCTTTCTCCTTCTTCTTCTTCTTCTTCTTCTTCTTCTTCAAGTTGCTATTACTAATATTGGTCGTGGATTTAGAAAAGAAAGATCGCTGACTTCACTTCACCCTATCAAATAAATATCACTTTCTCTTTGTCTCTTTCTCTCTC
>Ga0325402_1001622_pt1 | contig 18729 bp, 4 predicted proteins | sample PopdelMetagenome_22_FD_207212 | JGI IMG/M metagenome (GOLD analysis project Ga0325402, IMG submission 207212) | Populus deltoides microbial communities from Bellville, Georgia, United States - Xylem-PdKOR-R3 | ecosystem: Host-associated > Plants > Phyllosphere > Stem > Wood/Secondary xylem...
AGGCAGAAGAACTCTTATCGCGCCCAACAACCTCAAGCAAAAATCTCCAAATTTTCCACTCGTCGGAAACAAAATCGCTCAAACCAGTCAAGTGGGAAATCTAAAGGTTACCATTCACACGCAAGGGGGCCGTACAGAAAGAGAAAGAAATAGAGCAAAACTGCCACTACAGCTAATCATGCCGAAGACTATTCCAAAATATAGATGTTTCTATCCATATGTGAGGGAGCCGAAGCAATTATTTGTTTAGTCTCTCTCTCTCTGCTTTCGTGTGGACTGGCTTAATTTTTAATTGTTTCTGTTTGTGTCGTACAGAATCTGGGAAGTATTTCTCGAGGAGCCCCACAAACACACTGTTGTTCTTTACTTGAAAATATATAAAAATGAAAACGTTATTTTTGGTATTATAATAATAATTGTTATTTTTTAAAAGTTATTTTTACATTAAAAAATAATATAAAAATATATATAAAAAATAATTTAAAGCAAAAAAATATATTAATTTTAAAAAAATATTTTTAAAATGTAAACACAAACATATTTTTATAAATAAGAAAAAAAAATCATTGACCGATAGTGCTTAAAACATGTAAATACAAGAAAAAAGATAAAATTTGTAGAGAATATTGATAGAGACATAAAATTGATAATAGTCTTGAGATTTGTTGACGTTGAATGAAAACAAATAGAATGAAATCTAGGTTTTTGAAATCACACGAAAACTAAAAATTTAAAAACTAGTTAAAGGATTTTTTCTAGCTATTTGAGCCTGGCTAGACTCATGCATAGTCAATTTTGTCATGTTATATCTCATATCGTTACAGTAATCCTAGAGAAATATGCAAAACATTAGAACCAATCTGGAGTCGATGATGCATGATAACAATGCAACTAGATGAGTTTCTTGTGTATTCTCACGGGCTATTTCTAGAAATATATATTGCTTTTAATTATAAGATAATTAAAAGAAAAAAATGTTTTTCAAGCATGCAATCAATCATAGTTATCAAACCCGGCCTGAGAGTTGACTTAATCATAGGGTCGGGTCTTAGGTCACACGGGTTGATCAAGGTCAATCCGAAAAAATAAAAAAAAACATTTGAGGTTTTAATATTTCTTATGAAAAAACTAAAAAACAATCCATGTGGATATAGATTAAAAGATTATTTCAAAAGATTTTTTTATTTCATATTAAAAAGATACTATCTTATTTTTTTTATTTAAAATATTTAAACCAACAAGATTTTGTATCCCAACTTTTTTCTCGTAAATATAAAGTATATGTATTAATGAGTTTCAAATCTCATATTGAAAAAATAAAATATTCTTCTAGTATTTATGTAGTGAACTGTAATGTGAGTTAATAACCAACTGAAAATGATGAAAAAAAAGGGGTCTTTGGTTAGGGAAAAAACACATTTGAAAAAAAAATCGGGTCTCTATCGGGTTTTGCCGGGTCATCCGAGTTTTGAGTTAACCAGATGGGTAGAACGGTTTTCTCTGGACTAATTGCAAGCTTTATTTTTGAATGAAACAAACCCGGCCAAGGCTATATATCCCGGGTTGATCTGTCAAACTGGGTCGAGTCTAATAACTATACAATTAAGAGCCGATAGAATTAAAATGTATATGATTTAGCTTTCAAGCAACAAATAAGTAAAAACAATGAGGTATTAAAAATAATTATCCTCTTCCTTTAATATTGAGTTGTATTTTTACATTGTAAGATATAAATCCGGTATTAAAATACCTGGTTTTCTCCCAAATATTTTTAAAAAACTTTAAAAAAAATCTCAAAACTTTTAAATTAATTTCCCTTAAAAAAAAAAGAAACAAAAAATATTTTATTTTTATGCATACGGCCAAATCCTAAAATGTTTTTCAAAATTATATTTTCATATAAACATCGCATGTTTCTCATGTTTTTTTTTTAAATAGATATCATAAGCAATTTATGATTATCTATTAGGATTTGATAAAAATACCAAAAACTTTTTTTACCAATCATTTTTTTAGGATTTAGATGTAAACTTTAATACCAATGGAGCATAAAACTACATAATAGAGTATACCATCAAGTATTAAAAATATAAGATGTAAAATAAACGCAATGCTAAAATTTAAATTTTAGAATAATTATAATTAAACCTAATATATAACTAAATACTGATGAAATAACATATTATTAGAATATTGTAATTTAGAATGGTGACATTTAATCCATGTCACGTTTTAGAATTATGATAATTGGTGTTGTGATTTACAACGACGACATGTATAAAATATCGTTATTCTAGACCATAACATTAATAAAATAAGATGTTTCTAAATCATGATATATGATTTATTATCGCGGTTTAAAGCCGTGAAATTCTTAAGGAGATTGTTTTAAAAAATGACTTGACATTTAATAAAACACTTAAACACTTAGACAATAGTTAAAATGGTGAGACAATTTCTATTATTGTAAAGTTTTGGATTATTTTTGTATTTAAAGTCTGAAAAAATTTATAAAATTATAATTTATTAATCTGGAATTTTATTTATTTTATAATTTTAGAAATATAAAACTTTTATAATTTTATCAAAATTTAGATAAAATTTATTTATTTAGGCCATCTAAATGGTCCAATCGCTCAGATCACCTTTGGGCTCTCTTGACACAAGTCCATGCTCGGTCTGTCCTAGGAGAATTATATCGGGCTCCTTTGAGTGAGAGGGCTCATAGGGCCTGGCCCTATCAGTATCAAATTCCTCTTAATTTATTGTAATTTAATAAAAAAATAAAATAAAAGAGCATTTCGGATGAATTTTTCGGATTAGTTAATGGTTTCTGTCATGTGACATGGCTGGTGCTTTAAATTTCAAAGATTTTCGGATATAGAATTGATATTAATTAAACAATTTAATATTTCATTATCTTATTTACATCGGTGACATCTTACATTCTAATCTCACTAACATTACTAATTAACTTTTAATCGCGCATGAGTTATGAGTTAAAAGGATTAAATTTAATCCGGGTTAATTTAAAATAAAATTGTTATAATTTTTTTATATAAAAAATCAATATAATTTTTTTTTAAATCAAATCATATTTTAATTAAATCACGGGTTACCAAGTTGATTAAATTAAAATAAATCAATTTCAAATTGATTTTTTTAAAAAAACTTAATTCAAACATGGAGATAGGTCGAGAGGGTCCCAAGTTAACACCGATGTGCTAATTATTATCTTTTTTATTTAACCAAATCAACAGGTTCTTTTAATTTTTATGTTAAAATGATAATTTACTTGCAAAGTTACTTAGATTTGATTATTGTCTTTTCTAATTAATAAAATCGACTTCATTCATAAAGATTAAAAGGAAGAAAAGACTTTCCAGCTCAATTAAATGATTGCGTGAGTTTTGTGTTCGAGTTTAAATAACGTCTCAAATTAAAGTTTTTAAGCTAAAAAAAAGTAATTGGACATTCATCTCTCTCTTTTGAAATGCCAGCTGAACAAGCAAAGAAATAAAGAACGAAAACGAGGCAAAAGATATGTATTTTTAACATTAACATTTTAAGAGTTATAAGAATAAATAAATGAAATCTTATGATCTAAAATGAAGCCTAGAAAGATCATTAGTTCTATGTCTATTTAGACATGACATGATGCCGAGCTTAAGGATACTAAGTCTAGCAATTCGTCAGACTCACATGTACTTAAACTTATAATTTAGCTGAGTTTAAGGATATTGAATTATCATTATGCCTTTAACTCTTTTAAATATAAACTTAAACAAAAATAATATATATAAAATACGTTGATTCATAAGTTATATATAAAATTTGTTTTATTATTTTTTATATAAAAATAAACTTAAAAGATTGTAAGTTCTATATCTATTTAGATATAGCATGATGTCGAGTTTAAGAATGCTAAATTTAACAACTCATCAGATTCACATGTAATTAAATATTGAATTATCATTATCCTTTTAACTTTTTTAAATATAAACTTAAACAAATATAATACATTGATTAATAAGTTATATATAAAAAATATTTTATTCACTTTTATGTAAAAACAAATAAAAATAAAGTCACCCGTACTCTGAACATTCATTAACGATAATCCTTCAATAATTGCAAGCCACGATTGTGTACTACTTATTATTTGCACAATCTAACATGTTTAGAGGCTGGGTTTTGCACCATCCTTGCTTAATCTATATAAATGTTTTGTTTACAAGGTTTAATGGTATTTTTAAAAATTTTAATTTTTTTGTTTTAAATTAAATTTTTATATATTTTTAAATTTTTTATGATATGATAATATGAAAAATAAATTTTAAAAATTAAAAAAAATATTATCACAACCTTCATGCGTTGCTTTATGTACTTTTATCCTCTGCTCCATACCCTATGCTACTTAAAATTGGGGTCGCGTGGATTTAGAATTTGAGATAATGAATTTAGACCCACCCTATATTCTAAAGTCTTTCTGTTTGTTGCACCTACTTTGATAGGACAATACATACGATGACCATAACTCATGAAAGAAAGAGGAAGCTGCTGAAGACCTTTTACAAGTATAATCATTAGAGCATAACCTCCAATCGCAACCCCCAGTCGTTCCCTTCATCCGAAACAACTAGTGATCAAGTGGGAAATCAAGACCATTTCCCCAAGAAAGAAAGAAAGAAAGAGAGCAAATTAAGCCGTCACCGCAGCAAAATATATATATATATATATATATATAAGGCAGCCGCAGCAATCCTTTCTTTTGACAATTAAAAAAATAAAAAATTTTGGGCATATCCAAATAAATTGTATAATCCTTAATTAGTGGATGAGTAACTAAAGTCATTCTATTATTTATATCTTGGACTCCACTTTAAAAAAATTAAAAAAAAAAGATTTAGGTGAGATATATTACAATCTCTTTCTTTTGAAATGATTTTTTTTTTTTTACAAACATTACCAACTTAATCTTATTATCCCCCGTAACAAATATTTATTGATGAACCTTTGCACGAAGTATAATGTCGGGATAGCACAAAATCTTGACAATTAGCTCTATTATTTTATTTTACATGGGATCGAGTGTATAGGTTATCATGCTGGTTCGTCATTCATGGGGTTATTGTGGAATAAAAAACAAATCAGCCCTGGATAAAAAAATGTGCACGAGTGAACCGACAAAGAACCCTTTGCAAATACCAACAAAAGAACTATTTAGCAAGAGACTGAACTATTTTAATTCAGGTGACCGGTCAAAGCTTAATAATCAGCCAAATTCTATGATTCACATCTGAGTTGGAGTTGTGTGTTTGGCAGTGTGGTTGTGGTTGCTTTTCAAATAGCTTTTCGTGCTAAAATATATGCTAATGATGTTTTTTTATTTTTTAAAAATCATTTTTGACATCAGCACATCAAAATGTGTTTGGCAGTGTGGTTGTGGTTGCTTTTCAAATAGCTTTTCGTGCCAAAATACATGCTAATGATGTTTTTTTATTTTTTAAAAATCATTTTTGACATCAGCACATCAAAATGATTTGAAAACACTAAAAACATATTAATTTGAAGTTAATAAAAAAATAAAAAATTTTCAAATTTTATCAAAAACGCTTTTGAAACGCAAAAACAAACAGGCCCTGTTTAAAAGCGCTGTCTGATTGAACGAGGAGGACTCCAAAAAAAAAAGAAAAATATAAAATATAGAGCACCTTTTGTCTGGGGATCACGCTGTAATGGCAACTTCATAAAAGCAGCCAAATTATGTGGGTACCCACTATTTTTTTGAAAGTCCACTAAAACGTTAATAGCGTGTAAGATTTAAGAATATTCGTTAAATGGATATATGTTTAGAATCGAGCGATAATAATATGAGAATTTGTAAATTTAAATATTTTAAAAAGTATTTTGATAAATTTGATAAGAATATTTATTAGATATATTTTAAGATTTAATAAATTTTTAATGTGTTTGGCAGTGTGGTTGTGGTTGCTTTTCAAATAGCTTTTCGTGCCAAAATACATGCTAATGATGTTTTTTTATTTTTTAAAAATCATTTTTGACATCAGCACATCAAAATGATTTGAAAACACTAAAAACATATTAATTTGAAGTTAATAAAAAAATAAAAAATTTTCAAATTTTATCAAAAACGCTTTTGAAACGCAAAAACAAACAGGCCCTGTTTAAAAGCGCTGTCTGATTGAACGAGGAGGACTCCAAAAAAAAAAGAAAAATATAAAATATAGAGCACCTTTTGTCTGGGGATCACGCTGTAATGGCAACTTCATAAAAGCAGCCAAATTATGTGGGTACCCACTATTTTTTTGAAAGTCCACTAAAACGTTAATAGCGTGTAAGATTTAAGAATATTCGTTAAATGGATATATGTTTAGAATCGAGCGATAATAATATGAGAATTTGTAAATTTAAATATTTTAAAAAGTATTTTGATAAATTTGATAAGAATATTTATTAGATATATTTTAAGATTTAATAAATTTTTTATTCTGCTATCATAATAATAATTTTATCAAATAATTTTAATAATAGTAAAAACAGCTAGTAAGATAGTATTTTTTTAAGGAAAAAAATAGCCTACTTTTCGCGCTCTGTAACAATCACTTCGAAGGCAAACATAAGTGGCGGTGATTATGAACCATTTGATTTGAGTTTATAATATTTTAAATATTTTTTATTTAAAAATATATTTAAATAAAATTCTTTTGTCTACCCGGATATAAATGGGATAGCAGTTTGACCGAAACAAAGTTGAGGTAAGGGGGCCCCTGTAATTATGGCTCGCCCGCCTGGTCAAAGTCGAAGTATGTAAATTATTTTTAATATTAATCCATTAAAATAATATAAAAATATATAAAAAATTTATTTTAAATTTTTTTTAGAAACAGTATTTACATTCCTCCGTGTTCCAAAACAATAGAAATAATTTATTTTTTTAAAATTCACTTTTTTTAAAAAAAAATACTTCAGCAAATAAATGAGAAATAAACGGACCTAAAAGAAGATCCCGAAAGTTTTCCTCACACGCTTGCTCGACAGAAACACGTGCCATGTCCGGAAGAAAACATTGGGCGACGCCGACTGGCCCTGGGGCTTTAAAGACAACCAAGAGATCGTTTCCATGCACCTCCTCTCACAGACCAATATCAACACCCTCTCTCTAGTCTATACTCTTTGCGTCTGCTTTTGCCTCAATTAGGTAATGAATCCTATCGATTTCTGATCTCACTTTGAACATTACTAATTGTCTTTTAATTGTTTCCTTTTTTTTAAGTAGTTGAGTTATGGAGGGCTACAACAATCACCCGCCTGCCCAAGACTCCATCAATATCGGAGGCCAATCTTTGGCTCTTAAAGGAGGAGCTACTGGGAGCCTCCTCTTTCTACTTGCTTTCATAATCTACGTGTTCCTCAAGAGGTGCGACTCATGCACCATCATCTTCAAGGTGAGAGCTGATGATGCTTCCAGCAGGCCAGTGGAAGAAGCCTGAAACAAGGAGGTAGGATGTAATCATAACAAGCTGGCTTATACATATATATATCAAAGGACTTCAAGGATGAAGTAATGTTTGATGTTTCTTAATTTTATGTTAAGAATGACTTGTTTAGCAGCTTAGCCATGCGAAAATGGGAATTGGCAGTTTGAAGTATAGTACCTTGATTTTATTTTTTTATGGTGACACTGACAAATTTAATCGTATTTCTCGTAATAGCAGAATGTTTAGATCCTATTGTCTTTATTTATATTTGGAACTCTCTCTCTCTCGTTTCATTTTTATTTAAGGTATGTTCCTGTTGTCTTCTGTTTCTTACAAATGATAGAATTGGTTATGTTCTAAAACTTTTATTTATTTTGATGTGTATATATTGCAGGAGGAGTGGCCTTCATCAAGGACGCAACTTGTGAAGTAATGCTTATGTTTCTTTATTTTCTGATATGAATAAATTTGATAGCAGCAGCAAGGCTACCTGCTAGCTTTAGCAGTCAGGACCTGACAGTTTGCTGCGGTATCTTCAAATTTGTTTTCTGATATGAATAAATTTGATAGCAGCAGCAGCAAGGCTACCTTAGCAGTCAGGACCTGACAGTTTGCTGCGGTATCTTCAAATATGTTTTCTGTATGGTTGATCTGATTTTTTTTAATAGAATGATGTGATCCTTTTGTCTTTATTTTTTTATATTTGAAAAGAACATGGACTGAAAAAGTAAATTGGTTGCGTTTATATATTCTTAAAACTTATTATTTATTTGGTCTATTCTTAGAATAACAAAATATGCTTACCCTAATTACCTTCTAATAATCATGAAGATTAATAGCTTATGTGTTCGCATGGTTTTTATTTCAAAATGTCGTGTAACGTTTTTTCTTCAAGGGAGGAATGTTTTCTATTCTATTTGAGAAAAATGATAATCCAGGATTGAAGACAAACGGCCAAGAAATTCTTTTTATTAATAATTGGCAAAAATGAATATTTTTTAGAGATAAGTTAAGACTTTTTTGACAAAAAAAAAAGGAATGCAAATTTATGGTAATTATTCCTGTTTTATTTTTTTTATTTTTTATCGTGGATGTGTATCGTATTTTTACCTTTCAATGGTGCGCCTTTACCTTTCAATGGGGCCTTCCTCCTTTCTCTCTCTTTGTAGGAGCTTGAGAAATTTTTGCTATCTTGGTCCATTTAACTTATAGCTCGGATCCTTCATGGAAACATATAAAAAATAAAATTTTATAATCAAAACATTAATTTTTAAAACTATAAAAATTAAAATATAATAAGCGTATCTCATAAATAATATTAATAAATAAGTGAATAATATTTCATGAGTATATAAACTTTTCATGCATTGTTTAAAAATTCTAAATCATTTAGTTTACAATGCTAATGCTAATATTGACTGAATTGATTAGTTTTCTCAAGGTTTTTGATGCGGCCCCACGTCTGTGTCCACTTGATTCGGTGTTCAGGAATGAAACCTATGCCTTAAGTCGGCATCTCATCAAATATTTTTCGAATTTTAGTTAAATATTTCCCATTTAAGAAATTAAAAAAAAAATTTAAAACCAATGATAAGGTTGTCAAAGAACCATCTCAATCCAAAAATTTAAGTTATTAGATAAGGTTCTAAAATATGATTTATATTATTCTCTAACACACCCCCTCAAGTGAAAGCTTTTTAGGCTTGAAACTTGCACATGTCTACATTACCTTATGTTTAATTTTTATCAAATAAATGAGGATGGTGAGATTCAAACTCGTGACCGCTTGGTCATCAAGACTCTGATATCATGTCAAAGAACCATCTCAACCTAAAAGCTTAAGCCATAGTTTTGAAACCCGACCCAGTCATCGACTCGGTCAAGTGATCGGGTCACGGGTCAGATGGGTTGACCCGGATCAACAAAAAAAAACACCTATAAAAAAACACCTCCTTTTTGGCGTCTTTCTTCTTATTCTTTAACTCCTTCTTCAGTGCACCACAAGAGTAGCAACATACCCAAAAGCCACAATCAATCCATCATTGAAAAAAAAAAAAAAAACAAAATTTTCAGTAAGAACAAATGAGAGAGATACTACCTTTTTGCTTATGGTTTTCTCGCCGGGAGCAGAAGCGAAGGTCTCCTCCATTGTTAAATCAGAAAGAGACAAGGCACGCAGTTCAGCTATTCTATAGACTGAGGGGGGCGACTGACTGGTGGTGTTTTGCTATTATTGTGCTTAATTCCATATTTGAAAACAAATTGTTTCAACGGCCAAGAATAAAGAAAACAGAGAGTGAAAGAAGGAGATTCAAACCTTTTTCGCAGAGAAACAATAGGGATCAATAGTCAAGACGTCCTCTGCTCCTCTGCTGGGTTTCAAAGAGTTGAGTTAATTAGGTTTGCAAATTGTAACTGATATTGCTTCGTTCTTCTTCACTCTTCAGTCTTCAGCGTTTTGGCCTAAACGACGTCGTTTAGTGATTGTCAATATAAAAAAGATTGATCAGGTCTCAAATGAAATAGCTATTTGACCCTATATATCCCAATCAACTCTCTCAACATGATTTTATAAAAAAATTAATTTTTATTAGAATCTGGATCGGTAGGTCATCTAATCAATCCACTAAATTAAATAAGAATAATAATTATGATTTGATATTTTGTCAAATAAGATAAAAGATCAATGAATGTAAAATGAGTTCCTAATGATCATCCCAAGTATTTTTGATCCATCCCTCTTTATTTGGAAACTATTTTCTGTCCATAATTAGATTGTAGATATATAGTGTCCTGATGAATGGTAGGTATCCACTCATAATTTGCCATCATCCCGATTGGTTTAAACAGATGATTTACCAAATTCGACCCACCAAATAAAAAACCCATATGTCTAATCAAAGAAAAAGAGATTGGAAAATTCTCAAAAAAAAAAAAAAGGGTCGTTGAAGCTGACTGTTTTAAGAGCAATACTTTAACCTTTTTTAAAAAAAAAATTTTAATGTTTTAAAAAGCTCAAGACTCCCTGTTAGTTGTTGGAGTCTCGAGTCCAAAACAAGTTTTTTTTTTATGTTTTTCTTTTTATATTTGGTATTTTATTTTTTTTTATCATTTTACACTTTTTATTATCATTATTTTTTTCTACTTTGTTTTAATGTATTTTTAGTTTTTTCTTTTATTTTTTTGAAAAAAATATTATTTTTTATTCTTTCACTTAGTCTATTTATACTTTTTTTTAATTTGTTCTTATTATTTATCTTTTATAATTTTTTTCTTTATTTTTTTTCTAAAACATTATTTTACACGGACTAAAAAAATTGTGCTTCATTGTAGAAATTACAACATTGTTTTTTTTTTTCCCGGTTCCGTTAAAGATTAGCTTGAAATTTCATATATTTTTACTAATGCATATGATTTTTAATATATTTTATATATGTAAGTATTGATTTTGTGATTCACAATTATATTTTTTATTTAATGTAAAAATAAAAAATATTAATAACATCTACACATTAATTCTTTTGTGTTAGAAAAAAGTTATTTGACCTGCAGCTAAGCAAGTTGAATAAACATGTTAATACTTTATTTTTTACATTTATTGGCATAAATAGTTCAATGTATTTAATTAAATACATACATATGCCTTTTCACTTATAATCAATTTTAAAAAAAATTAAAAACTTGCATATTTATTTTTTTCGAAAAAAATTAACCAATCCACAACGAAGCACTAGTTAAATAACTAGTATATAGTTAAATGAATAAAAATAAAAATATAAAAATAAATTTATCTTTGAAATAGTTTTATAAAAAGTTTTTGTCATTTATTTAGGATATCCCTTTAATCCTAAACATCTTAGTCTTTTATTTTGAATCAATAGCTAAGTATGACGTTAATTAAAGCTACAAGGGATAGTCTTTGTTACACGTATCACGTTGTATCATTGTACTCTAAGTAAAAAATTCTATTTTAATTATGCAAAAATATTATTATCTAACATCCAACAAAATTAGAATAAAAAAAATAAATTTAATCAACAGAATCAATGATCTAGAAAGTAGAATTAATTTAATTTGGTAATGCAATTAGGAACCGGAAGCACTGATTTGAAACCCATCCCATTAGCAGCACCATTACATATATTTATTAACAAAATTTAAAATTAAAAGAAACTAAAAGGTGGGGTTTGAACAGTTCATTAAATATGCTTTTGTCTTTATTTGCTTATATTCGGTTGTCCACTTGATTCCGTGTTAAGGTTAGGAAACATCATTGATTAAAGAAACGGCTAGGAAAAGCACTTTAACGTGGGAGGAATTCATCATTTGATTCCGTGCGCACTTGCTTCCGTCACCTTTGCGGACATCTAATTTTTTTTTTTTTAGAAAACCTCACCCTCTTAAAAAGTATATTTTATAGATCCAGGTGAGGAAATAAAACCCTGACTGTCTCAGGCTCTTACAAGAGGTGCATACCCTGACTCGAACTCGAGACCTGCTGTGTAGATTTCAAACCCTTTGCTATCACGCTAAGATTCTTGGAGACATTTGCGGACATCTAACGTGGGAGGTTTATAAACTATTTTCTTAATTTTTACAATGAATCTTATATTTTGTTACACACACACATATATCATTCTCTATACTTATGTTTCTACTATATTTCTTCTTCTATCACCTAAAACTATCACGAGGTCTCGGTTAATAAAAAATCAATCTCTAATCTTTTTATAAAAACTTTAATCGAGGTTTTGAATTTATTCTTTGACGGACAAAATAATTCTCTATACTTATCATTATCTATACTTAGTTCTTGGCAAACTCAGCTTCAAACAAGACAAGATCCATCACTTCGGTGTAAATAAATATTGATTGTATGAGAAACCATGATATGGTTTCGATGTGAATAAAACTATTAACACTGTATAAGATTATCATTTCTTATTAGATTTATTACCATCTTCTTCAAAATAAACTACTTGCTGGAGAGCGGGTACCTCCCTCTCACATGCTGGAGAGTGTGTCAAATGTTCCATAACTTTCTCTTATATATATATATATATATATATATGTTAAAATATTAAATTACCCTCCTGCTGACATTATAATAATAAAAATATGAAAAAACAAATTGAGGATAATTTTAGTTTTTTTGCTTCTAAGAATAATTTGATCGTTTCCTTGTGCATTTTTTTTTAATTCTCTATGTTTGATTAAATATTAAATTTTTTATTATCTCACATGATATATAATTATTATAAAATTATTGTTAAAATACAAAAAATACTCCTTGACTGGTTTTAAATTTTTAGATTTCAAAGATATTTTAATTATTTCATATACAATTAAGATAACAATTAAGATAATAAAAAAATTATTTATTATTCATCAATTTAGTAATAATTAATGAGTCAATGTTAAATTTTTAAGTATGCGAAACCGTTAAAATACTATTTCGGTAAATAGTACTTTCACTTACAAGCAGCTATAGTAAAAATCTTTCTTGTTTTAGCTTTGGTTAATGTAATTTTTTTCTTTAATCAAATCAAGCACTGATATTTTTGTGTCATAGTTTATCATTAGCTTTGCTGGACTGTGGACCGTGTTATTAGCTTCAGGCAGATATGGATGGATTAATGTGGGTTAGTTTCTTGCGAAAAACAAATTTGTCCATATAACTAAGCATAACAGATTTATTGACTATCATTTCAGTCATTATACTACTCCAGAAAAAAAAAAAATTTCTCTACTCAAGAATGATGACAGTTAAATCTTATATAATAGGCATGTGAATTTAAAGATGTTTAATATAGGGGTAAATATTGTTTTTAAAAATATTTTTTATTTGGAAATATATTAAAATAATTTTTTTTATTTTTAAAAAATTATTTTTGATATCATTTTATTAAAATAATATGAAAACATTAAAAAAATTTAATTTGAAGCAAATAAAAAAATAAAATAAAATTTTAATTTTTTTAAAAACACTTTTGAAATGTAAAAACAAACTATATTTAAAATGATGTTTATCTAAATTTTAAGTTTTTTTATTTAAAATTATTTTTTTATTTTTTAATTGTTTTAATGTGTTAATATTAAAAATAATATTTTAATATATTTATAAAAAAAAACTTTAAAAAATAACTATCACATGTTCTATAATAAACACGTGTATACAGTACTTTGACGGTTAAATCAATAATGAATTGTTTTTGACTTGCTAGGCGACAGGTAGCCTTATATGCACCAACACTTGGAGACAAAGTTATTACACCTGGTCCGCACATCACCAGACTAAGTCTTGAATCAATTAAAAAACAATTAAAATTCTCCAGAAATCATCAACATCACTCCCCAGAAATATAATAAAAAAACGCATACATAGAAGAAAAACAATGGCGATGAGCACTGATATATATCGATTCTTAACGTTGAAAGTCAACTGAACCAGCAAAGAAGAGAACGAAAACGAGGGGAAAAATCAGTCAAACTGAAGCAAAAATCTCCAAATTTTCCACTCGTCCGAAACAAAATCGCTCAGACCAGTCAAGTGGGAAATCTAAAGGTTATACCATTCACACGCAAGGGCGGCGCCGTAAAGAAAGAGAGCAAAACTGCCACTACAGGCTGTCTACAGCTAATCATGCCGACGAATATTCCAAAATATAGATGTTTCTATCCATATGTAAGGGAGCCGCAGCAATTATTTGTTCTGCTTTCGTGTGGATTGGCTTAATTTTTAAGTGTTTCTGTTCTGTGTCGTACAAAATCAAGGAAGTATTTCTTGAGGAGCCCCACAAACACATCGTTGTTCTTTACTTGAAAATATATAAAAATGAAAACGTTATTCCGATCAAAAATTTAGGCACCTGTGCTTTTCGAGATTTAATAGTGCGTGATATACAGTCAAGCAATGGGTATTTATAACCTCTCAATTTGCCAACTTTCCCTACCATACAATATCCACAATCCCTCCAACTCTTTGCTTCTGCTAAACTCCTGCATTTTTGTCTGAATTAGGTAATGATATAATGTTATGAATCCTATCTATTTATAATCTCTCTTCGAGCATTATTTTTTGGAAGAAGATCTCTTTGAACATTAATTATTAATTGTCTTTTAATCGTTCTTTTTTTAATTTGTTGAGTTATGGACGGCTACAACCAATACCCGCCTGCCCAAGACTTCGCCACCGGAGGCCAATCCTTGGCTGTTAAAGGAGGAGTTGCGGGGTCTCCTCTTTCTGCTTCTTGCTTTCATAATTTATGTGTTCCTCAAGAGCCGTAATTGCTCCATGAATTGCGATATCAAAGTTGGTGATGCTTCCGGCAGGCCGGTGGATGAAGCCTGAAATGCACAGACAGTTGTGTGTGTGTGACTTTCAAGGATGCAACTTATGAAGTTGTGCTTCTTTAAATATTGTCTGTCATGATCTTATTTTTTTTTGAGCAGCATGGCTGCATAGACGGTTGGGATTAAGATTGTTAATTTCATTTTGTTTCATTCAGAATGGTCGAAATATTTTATACCAATTTAAAAAACAGAACAAAATGGAATAATTTTTATCTCATTTTAAATCTCAGTCCGTTTCAGATTTTTCAGCTAAATTTCTGCCGGAATATTCCGGTTTCATTCCACATGTTCCGTTCCGCTCTTGAAAAACTATTGAATCAAATTGAACCTGGTTCAATTTAATTAATTAAATTATTCAAGTATAAAAAACTCTTTTTCATTACTATTTTCAATAACAATAATATTAATTTAAAAAAAATTAGATTTATCACTAATATATATGGTTTATATTCATGTTATTTTTTATTATGTTTATACTTTGCAGGAATTTGAGCAAAACAATGGATGCTTTAGATCTCATTAGCCTTGATAACATTGACCTAATTTTATATTTAAAATATTTGTGTTAAAACATTTTACTTTCATAATATTTTGATATTTTGTTTAAGTTGAATTACTTTAAGTTAAAGATCTATTTAATTTTGACTAATTAGAAATATTTTAAATTTTGAAATTATATTTGTATTACATAATTTATAATTAATTTATCTTGAATTTGAATTATATATATACATATATATATATATATATATATATATATATGAATAGTACAACCCCGAAACGGCACACCGAAACACTTTGAAACTGAAACATTCCATTACAATTTAAAAAACAAAATATCTACCGAAACGAAATTGACAACCTTGGTTGAGACTTGACGGTTTGCTGTAGATTCTTCAAACTTGTATTTTATAGTTGCACTAAAATATTCATATTTCTCTTAATAGATTGATTTTATTTTATTTATTTATTTTTGAAACTCTCTCTTGAATTCATGGTTAGCTAATCAACTCATATCTATTCTAAATTAACATAGTTTAAATTTAAAAAATTCTCAAATAATGTTATTTTAAATAAAATTAAAAAAATCTTTTAGTTGATTTAGCAAAATATCACCTTGGTGATGCATTAAATCACTCAAGTATGATTTGTTTAGCTTTTAAAATATATATTTGAAAAAAAATCCTACTTAAATTACATCTAAATAAATAGAAAATTGAAATGTTCCATGTCTTCACATTCTCTCTCTTCCTTTTCTCTGAAAAAACCCACAACAATTCTAAATTGCTCGAGCGTAAAAATCCACAATATTGTCATCAATAAAAAAAGTAGCCACTAATACCGAAGATGCCCGGTTTATCTTTATATATTTATGTTTTAAAAATTTAAAATTTATTTTTGCTTTAAATTAATTTTTTTAGTGTTTTTAGATTATTTTGATACACTGATATTAAAAATAATTTTTAAAAAATAAAAAAATATTATTTTAATATAATTCTAAGTAAAAAATACTTTAAAAAATAATCAGAATTACACTTCTAAATAAAAAAAAATTAAAAATTAGTTTTTTTCTTTTGACAATATACTTGGATACTGTGAATCTGGGATGGTAGCATGGGAAGGTATGTTTAGTATTATAGTAGTTGTTGTTTTTTAAAAATATTTTTTATTTAAAAATATATTAAAATAATATTTTTTTTATTTTTTAAAATTTATTATTGACATTTAAAAATAATTTAGAAATATTTAAAGCAAAAAAGTTAAACTATTTTTTTAAAAATAATTTTGAAATGTAAAGATAAATGTATTCTTAAAAACAAGAAAATAATCATTGACCAATTGTGCTTAAAACATGTAAAGACAAGAAAAAAGACAAACTTTGTAGAGGATGTCGATATAGCCATAAAATTGGTAATAGTCTTGAGATTTGTTGACGTTGAATGATTATAGCCACAACTGAATGTGGTTGGACTCATGCATGGTCAATTTTGCCCTTATCTCATATGGTTACAGTAATCCTAGAGAAATGTGCAAAATATTAGATCCGATCTGAGTTGATGATGCATGATTACAATGCAACTAGATAAGTTCTCTGCTTATAGCAGCAGACTTCCAGAAACACTGCTTTTAATTGTAAGATAATTGAAAAAAAAAAAGATATTTATCAAGCGTATCAAACCTGATCAGGGAATTAACTCAATCAAGAGGTTAGGTTATATGGATTGACCCAAATTAATCTAAAAAAATTTAAAAAAATATTTGAAATTTTAATATTTTATATGAAAAAACTAAAAATAATCCATGTATATATAGATTAAAAAATTATTTCAAAAGATTTTTTATCCTACATGAAAAAGATATTATCTTATTCATTTAAGTTAAAGCATTTAAACCAATTTTTTTTTCATCTTGTATTTACAAAACATAACTTTTTTTCTTGTAAATATAAAGTACATATATTAATGGGTTTCAAATCTCATATTAAAAAAATAAAATATTCTTTTAGTATTTATTTAGTGAACTTTGATATGAGTTAGTAACCAATTGAAAATGATAAAAAAAAGAGAGAGAGTTTCTAGCTATGGGAAAAACATATTTGAAAAAAATCAGATCTCTAGCGGGTTTTGTCGGATCATCCAAGTTTTGAGTTGACCCGGCAGGTAGAACGGTTTTCTTCGGGCCAAATGTAGGCTTGATTTTTGAATGAAACAGACACGATCAAGGCTCCGGGTCCCGGGTTGACCTATCGAACCGGGCCAAGTCTGATAATTATGCAATCAAGAGCTTGTAACATTAAAAGAGAGCTTGTAACATTAAAAGGTATATGATTTAGCTTTCAAGCAACAAATAAATAGCATGAAAAAAACTTGCTTAAATTGTCTCAAATTTCATGTAAGAATAAAATTGAAAAATATAAAGAGACATCAATCTAACATAAATATTATTTGAGCAACTCAAAACAAAAGATGACATAATGAATAAAAGGAGTGTGGAAGCCCAACTTTTGAGTGAGAAGTAAAGTTCCAAAAACTGTTAACAAGTAAAGAGTAACAGATGCTTGCCAACTTTTTGTTACTGCAAGGACGTGAATAACTTAGTTAAATATTTGCAACAATATTTTATGTATTCATCTATATGTCTGGACCCCGTGTATAAAATGAGTATAATATATACTTCAAACACTTATTTTAGAAAATTTTTTCCTCTAAGAGAAAACAACTTAAGAGCACTTAAAACCTTTAAACTTTCTTGAGTAGGCATTGGCCAAATAGTTTTCTCCACCAGATTCTGCATATATATATATACACACACACACACACAAGGCTGCACATAACATATAAAATTTAATGAATAATAATTTAAAAAAAACAATGCAAGACTACACATATAAAAAATCTTATAAAAAATCAATATTAAAAAGCATTTAATCTATATAAAATCAAGAAAAAACCACAGATGAATCATACCCACATCTCTAAAAACTAAACACACTTAATATCATTTAAAAATAATAACAATCTAATTAAAACACAAATCAAAAATTTATTTGAGAAAATATACACAAATGATGCATTATATTTTAAAAAATTGAAAAAAAAGAGAACCAGGCGAGGCCGTGAGCTTGGTAAGTCAGATCCAATGCCTAGCCCAATAATGCAACGACTTGCGCTCGGGCCTACAACACTAGGCCCAAGCACGAGTCTTTTTTTAAAAAAATTGAAGCCTCAAATCTTAAAAAAAAAAAAGAAAAAAAAAATGATGCATCCCCTGGCCCAACCCAAAATCCGACTATTATAATGCCTTTTTGCTCTATATATATATATATATATATATATATATATATATATATATATATATAGACACACACTCACGA
>Ga0325402_1001625_pt1 | contig 18721 bp, 12 predicted proteins | sample PopdelMetagenome_22_FD_207212 | JGI IMG/M metagenome (GOLD analysis project Ga0325402, IMG submission 207212) | Populus deltoides microbial communities from Bellville, Georgia, United States - Xylem-PdKOR-R3 | ecosystem: Host-associated > Plants > Phyllosphere > Stem > Wood/Secondary xylem...
GATCAGAGAGTCGACGGAGAATGAGGAGAAAAATGTGTGGCGAGTGAGTGTAACCTGGTTGGAGACTCGCTGAGTCGAACAAGGCGAGTGCTGATTTTGGGCTTTTTTCGGCTTTGAGGAGCTTGAACAGTTGTCTTGCTGAGAGAGGTTTGGGGAGCTCGACCATGGCAGTTGTAGTGAGGTAATTTTTGGGGTTCCTGTGTCATTTTCTTATGACATGTTGCTGTGGTTGGAGGATTCTAGGTTGTGGCTTTAAGAACGGTTTCAAAAAATATTATACAGCAAAAACAACATTTCAAGGTCTGTATGGCTTCGGCTTCGGCTTCGGCCTCGAGGTTAGACGGCTTAATCACGCCTATACCTAATGTAGTCATCTTTGGGTTACTATCCCTCCACGTAAGCCCATATGTATTAATTCACTAATGGCCGGTTATTACTGTAATAATAATAGTTATTTTTTAAGATTTTTTTATTTAAAAATATTTTGAAATAATATTTTTTTATTTTTTAAAATTTATTATTATATAAATATATTAAAATGATATAAAAAAATTAATTTGAAGTAAATATAAAAATAAAAAAAATCAAAATTTTTTTAAAATATTTTTAAATTGCAAAAATAAATATACTTTAAAATAAGCAAACCCTTGGTATAGACATCCCATATGCTTGGACAAAGAATGAGGCCTCCCCTCACCAATCTCCTGAGTAAGCCTTCTAGATTAACTCAAGTCTCTGACTTTCTTATTTGGTTATATGCATTAAATACATGTGTAATTATAAAATTTGTTTAGTTTTTAATATAATTTGTAAACCCAACTTGGAATCGATGAAGAGCAGGTTGTAAGTTATGGATTAGGTAAGTTGATTTGAATTTTCCTTGTGAGATGTGTTTCATTCAACTCTAAGATTTTTTAAAAAGTTTTGTGCAAAATAATTTAGAATTTTTTTTCTAAAGAAATATCATTTTCAAATAGATATGGGTCAACTTAGTTAATTTGTGACCTAGGCTTTAAACCACGTCTAATAACTATGAACTAGTTACATGACTCTCGCGATGTCACGGGTCAATTTTTTTGCATAAAAAATATTAAAAAAAGATAAGATCTAAAAGTGTTAAGTTTTTCTGCAAAGTTATGCCCAAGAGTCCTGGGTTTGACTACAACGTCTGACTTAAAAGTAATATTTATAATATTAATAATAACATTAAACTTGCATGACTCAAGTTTAAGTAGGTCTGACTGCAATACCAGACTCAATAGCCTTGGATGTGGGTCTGGCTGCAAGGTCGTGTTATAAAAGTGTGATAATTAAATAAATTAATTAAAAAGAAAAAAACTAACAAAAAGAAAAAAAAAACTAATGAAGAAAAAGAAAAAAAATCTGAATTAACTGGGTTAACCTTTCAAAGCAGGTTAACCCGTCAAACCTTGGATTCGTATCGTGAAAGTTTGATAACGAAATAGAAAAAACAAATGATGGGTTACACAGAATTAATTGAGCTAACCCGTCAAACCCGAGATCCGTGTCATGAAAATTTGATAACTAAATAGAAAAAAAATTAAACATTAACAAACTAAATTAAACAAAAAAATTAATTAAAAATGAAAAAAACAAAAACAAAAACAAAAACAAACATAAGGCATCATCATTTTTACTGTGAATTACACCGTGCAGTCCACAGTCAAAGATATAAAAACAGCAAAAAAGCAAAAAGAAAAAAAGCATTTCTCTAATTAGCCAAACCTAAGATAACTAAATAGAAAAAAAAAAAAAGGCATCAACTGATAACTAAATAGAAAAAAAAATTTATACTAATGAAGTAAATTAAATTAAAAAAATTAATTCAAAAGAAAAAATAACAGAAAAAAAAACTTATAAGAAGAAAAAAACTAATGAAGAAAAAGAAAAAAAATCTAAATTAACTGGATTAACCCATCAAACTTAAGATTTGTGTCATGAAAGTCTGATAACTAAATAGAAAAAAATTTAATATCAACAAACTAAATTAAAAAATTAATTAAAAAAAGAAGAAGGCATAAAAAGAAAAAAAAAGCATAAAAAAAAGGAAGAAAAAAAAACCAAAGGCATCAACCTTTTCACCGTGGACTGCATATAATATTAAAAGAGGAAATCGAAAGAAAAAAACTAATGAGAAAAAAAAAAATCTGAATCAACTAGGTTACCCGCCAAATCAGGTTAACCCGTCAAACCTGGGATTCGTGTCATGAAAGTGTGATAACTAAATAGAAAAAAAGATTTAATATTAATGAACTAAATTAAAAAAAGATTAATTAAAAAGGAAAAAAGCAAAGAGAAAAAACCTACAAAAAGAAAAAAAAACTAATGAAGAAAAAGAAAAAAAAATATGAATCAACTAGGTTAACCCATCAAACATGAGATCCGTGTCATGAAAGTCTGATAATTAAATAGAAAAAATTTAATATTAAGAAATTATAGACAAAAAAATAAACTAAAGGCATAAGCTTTTTCACTGTAGACTGCACTTATAGTCCACAATAAAAGGCTTAAAAAGAAAAAAAAAACAGAAGCATACGACATGGGTTAATTTTTTTTTCTTGCATAAAAAATATAAAAAAAAGCTCAGATGTAAGAGTGTTAGGTTTTTCTGCAAAGATATACTCAAAAACCTTGGGTCTAGCTGCAACACTTGACCTAAGAATAATATTTATTATATTAATAATAATATTAAACTTACATGACTTAAGTTTAAGTGAGTTTGGCTGCAACACCGGACCCAAGAGCATTGGATGTGGGTCTGGCTATAAGGTCGTGTCTTAAAAGTGTGATAATTAAATAGATTAATTAAAAAGAAAAAAATAAAGAAAAAAAACCAATAGGAAGAAAAAAACTAATGTAGAAAAAGAAAAAAATTTTAAATTAACTGGGTTAACCCTTCAAATCAGATTAACCCGTCAAACCTGGGATTCATGTCATAAAAGTTTGATAACTAAATAGAAAAAAAATTGACAGGTTAACCCAGAATTAACTGGGTTAACTCGTCAATAACTAAAAATTCAAAAAAAAATTAAACACAAAGAAAAAAGCAAAAAAAAAAACCCATAAAGGCATAAAAAACAGAAAAAAAAAATAAAAATAAAAGACAACTCAGTATTTCACTGTGGACTACAAACACTGATACTTTTTAGTGTATGTTATAATTATAATATAATAACTATTATTATAATATAATAATTATAATAATATAATATATTAATAATGGGGAAAGTCTAAAAGGCGTGGGAAAGCTACAGTACTTTCCTCACGCCTTTTAGAGTATTGTTAATAAATGTATGTTCCATCACATTTAGAATTTAAAAAAAAAAACTTTCTATCACACATAAAATATGAATATATTTTTTTTATTAATTTGCTTTAACAATGATAAAATATTTTTTAAAACAAAAAAAAATGATTCAAGTTGAAAATATCACATTTGTTAATATAAAAACGAGATATATTAATAGAAAATTTTATCTTGATGATTTGTTTTCTCAAAACGGTTGCATTTTTAAGTTGAATAACAATGTTAAAGAATTCTCTAAGACCTGGATATTTTTTTATATTATTTTAAAAGCATTGGTTTGCATGGATATACAAACTAGTTATAAGCTCAAACAAAAATTAGGAATGTTTTGAGGTGTAGGGTAGATTAACTATGATGGTACATATGATAATGGTTAAAGAACATGTGTTCCCTTAAATGAGTTATTGAAATTAGAATTGAAAAAAATATTATGCAAAAATTTCACAACTAGCTTTTCTAGGTTTTGAGATTTTAGATATATGACAAATTCCATAACTAAATTTTGGTTATTAAATAGATTAAGGTTAGCTTTTGGACTAAAGACCAAAAACTCAACCTCACCATTTATCTTGAACATTTACTATTTTTTTTAATGATTAAAAAAACTATTTTTTTTAGAAAAGTTACTTTTCATTGAGACTTGGATTACTATTCATTATAATAGTATAATTACAAAATGCCATAAATAGAAAAACTCTTTGAACTAAATTTTAGAGGTGAAGTGGTCTTTTTATTATGATACAATTATCTCTTACAAATTATATAGGTTAGATTTATAATTTTTTACAATGAAATTACTAATTTAACCCTAGAATAATATAATCTAATGCCTACTACTCTGGAATATTTTTTGAAACACCTCATTTACAACCTCATGGCCATGAAACTGGTTGTTTACACTCTAATTCTTCCATAGAAGTCTCTAATATCTTGCCCCTGATCAGCTTCCTTGCATTTTTAGATTCTGGGTTGATTGAATTTGCACCTTTAAACAAATAAATATGAAGCTATGGGCCTCTAAATTGAGCAAGGTTGGATCCAAATGAAAGGTGTGCACCTCCTTTACCAACGTCAGGTGGTTTTTTATGACGTTTACATTAGAGTTACTCCGACGAATCCTCAAAGTGTTCAACCCAGTCAACCTTGATTGTAACACCTATTTAAAAAAAAAAACACCCATTGTTTTTTGTGTGTTCACTGTTAAAGCTTCTCAAAATGATCTTATCAATGGCTTTAAAACCTCCCTCTCAAGATCAAAAGGCTTGAAATAACTTATTTCCCTCTAAGTCTAGCAAAACCATCAAGTACACCTAAAACCAAAACTACCATTGCAAAACTAGTCTAGTACAAGAGTTTCCAGCTGTTAGCTTTTGTCCAAAACCCTCTTACTTTGATCAAAAGGTTTTTATTTGATCAATCTATAAGGGAATCCACCACAAAAACTAGAAAAACCCTATAAATACCCCTGGAAATAAAAAAAAAAAGGAAAAACATGGGGAAATATTATATTAATGGACCATATTATAAAGGTTCAAGAGCTTAACATAGAAGGTCTAACAAAATTTGCAAAGAAATAGAGTGAAAGGGAAAAAAAAGGAAAACAGGAGAAAAAACAACAGCTCATAGTCAGCAAGTTTGGAAAAGGTATGACCAATTAAAAACTCAAGGTGAAGTCCATGTGGCCTGCTCATTCATGTTTAAATGTCTTTTTGATGTTTTTTTAAACTTGTTTTAGTGTTATGATGTTTTCTTGTTTTATTTTGATTAATATAAAAAAATATTACTTTCATTGTTTAAATTTTATTTGGAGTTGTTGTTGATGTTACCAAATGTCAAGATAATATGTTTGTTACTAAGTTTGATAAAATAGAGGAGTTTTGGATTCTACCAAAAGGTGGTGGTGGGTGTTTGATGCCTTTTTTGTTTTTGTTAGTTTTTGCTCTTAGTTCCTGTAGAACCCTGAAAAACACACTTATGTATAAAAAAAAACATTATGGTGAGTATAATAATAATAATGCAATTAAATAAAGAAAAAGGAAAGAGTCGGCAACCCACACAAAAAGAAAAGAGAGATTTGAAGAACAAAAAAGGGAGGACCAGACTTAAAAGGTATGAATAAATGAGGGACGGGAACAAAAAAATGGGGGGGAGAGAAGAAAACTATCATCCCTTGAAGAAGCAAAGCTAATAGCAGAAAAGAAAAAAAAAAGGAGAAGAAGAGTCACCCACTGCCTCTTCATTTTCTCTCAAGAACAAATAAAGAGAACCACATGCAATCCACCATATGAGAGGAAACTAGGAGTGTGAGGGAAGATTTAGACATCAAAAGACAAGGCAAGAGAAGAAGAAAGCCAAAAAAGAGCTAGCGACAGAAAGGGAAAAAAAGAAGAACAACCGAAACATTTGAGGGAGAAAGGGGTTCCAAGGAGCAGAAACACAACTAGGACAAACCTAAGACTTTCCTAGAGCAATTTCAAACATTTTAGGTAAGTTGCATGCATGAAAACAATAGCTCTAGGTTAAGTTCTTAAGAAAATTTCTGGGTAAGTTAAGGTGAGGATGAGTGTAGAGGAGAGGTAGAGAAAGGCTAAGTGATATTCTTGATCCAACTAGAGGAAAAAGAAACTAAGGGAAAGTCTGCAGACCTTCAGCCAAATATTAACAAAGAGGGAGGAGAAATATGTTGATACTAATTAAGCATGCATGTTAAGAGACAATGTTGAATTTCATAAAATTATGATATGCTAATATTTGAAAACATATGAACAGCCTTGTTAAGCATATTCTTGTGACGCCTAATCCCTAAATGAATTATGTCCTCATATGTGATTATTAACGTGAGAAAATAATGAAATTCTATGGGTAATAGTGGATGAAGAAATGAAAAGAAATGCATAAAAAATGATGGTTTGTGTGTTGAACACCCAAACTGGGAGAAAATCTGGGCTATTATGTTAATTAACTTGCGCCCAGGAATTGACATAAATAGAGGTACAATCTGAAGTATCGGCCTTCATAGAAGTTGTAGTCTAAGATGTTAGCTTTCTGACGAGTATGACCCCGCTTAATTTAGAGTTTTAGAGCTCCAGATATAGGTAAAGATCTGAGAGGAGGTTGAGTTGTCACCCCTGCTGGCAAATTTGGCCAAATTGATAAAATGGTGGAATTTTGCCACGTTAAGAATATAATTTGTTTTTCCCCCCTTGTAAAATGTGTAGTATCATGTCTTGACTTCTAAAAAAAGAAAGAAATCATATTTGAAATTGAATTAGTGATATTTATTATGACTGCTAATGAACCGAAATCCTAAAAGATAATAATAGGAGGGTAAATGAAAAAATAATGGTAAAAGAGAAATGAATGTTGTCACCATTTTTAGTATTATGTTGCGAAATGTGATTAAGAATGGAATAATGATGGATATTTGTGGATTTAAGAGGAATCGTAAGAGGAGTATAACAACAACAAGGGAACACAAGTCGAGCTTCTATAGAATATAGGTATTCTACAACTATATCTTTATTACTTAATACGATTCTAATTATTTGTTTGGATTATAAATCTTTTGCCTATGAATGAGATCGAAAGGAGAAAAGATGAAATGATATGAATGTGAATCGAAAAACCAGATTTGATTTATGAATTCCTCCAGAGAGAATGGACGAAAATAATGAGTTTTCATGGATAATCATCCCTTGGATTTGATTAGTCGATCCCAAATAGGGGAGGCTAATGATGTTATCCAGGTTGGCTAACATCAGTATGACTAATATGGGGAAGGAGAAACATTGGACTTGATTAATGATTCAGGTTAAAAATAGTTAATGATATCGTTGGTTGACGTTGGTATCGGCAAACTTATGAAACTTGATTAGCTTTCTTGAGGTGAAAGCTAATGATGTCAAGAATTATTAACATCGACATACCTGAGGATATTCCAAGGTAATATGGAACAATGATTAACCATTTCAATTAAAAAATAGTTAATGACATGAACAGGTTATGTTGGTGTCGGCATTCCCACAAACTTGATTAGTTGATTCTAGAATGAGCGACTAAAGATACTAATATGAGTCAATAGTATCGGCAATGCTCTTTCTGAATTGGAAAAAAAAGTGGCACGATGATGTGCTCCTGATGAAATTTGGGATGTTTATGAAATGAAAAATAATAGGTGATCCTTAGAAGAATAAATAGGAACATAATCATAGAAGGCAAATTAATAATTCAAGAGTCATTGTTGTGCATGGATTAGTATATGATTAAATATATATGCATGTATTGTGTAAATTTCCCTTTTCTATTTTATTGTATGCGTATTTTATTTATTCTGAAAATTATAAATTGCAAGTCCTTCCCACTCACATCAGGAGTAGTATTTAGGTCCCCTGGTTTTCTTTTGCATGAATTAGGAATGTAAGAATTACATATGTATTTTGTTCTTAAGTGACCATGTAACTCGGAACGTAATAGTGTCATCCTTGTAACTTTGTGTTTGGAATACTGGATAGTATTATTTTGTGTTTGGAATTCAAATATTTGTATGCTTCTCTTATTTGTTAAGTTATGTATGATAAATATGAAAGAAGTTAAGTAGATAAAATGTCATATCTACATTCTAGAATATATTGTTGAGTTGGACTTGTTGTGGTTGTGATATGATTGAGATATGAGTATACGATGTGTACAGGATGATAGTCGATAACTTGGGACCTCCTGGTATAAAAGAGATTCTACCGAAATTTTAGTGGAAATTTCGATAAACCTTAAATAATGGGGAAAAAATTACCCACAAATTCGGTAGTATAATTGTGTTGTTTGATCCCAGATATGGGAATGTTATACCTGAGCATGGTTTGGGTTCCAAGTGTTCAAAAAGTCAGTTTTGAATTAAAAAAATGATGTTTTAATTGGCTATCACTAGTAGTAGTTATAAAGATGGAATTTAATGTATATCTATGATGATTTGATGTTTTTTTGTTTGTTCTTTATATTCAACTATGCTTGGTATTGGTGATGTGGTTTGTGAGGACTAAAATAGTGTGTTTAAAGGCTTATAAGGCTAAATCTGGGTTTTGGCATTAGTTCTTCAATTTCTAGAAATTTTCCAAATTTCGAATTCATGTTCTTCGCATCAACTTTGCCTTTGCCTCTTGTTTTTAAGCTGTTTTGATTTAATTCTTGGCACAGACATGTTAGCTTGTCATCTTTAGCAAATATTCTAGGGTTGAAACACATCAATAACATGTATTCATGCATTTAGATTCTAGGGTCATTTCGACTTCTCAAACACAATTTCATCAAATCATGGCTTTTGAGTGTTAATCAAAGAAAATTTATGTTTGATTCTTGATTTACGCATGATTACAAACAAAATATTGCCCTTGATTGCATGAAAACTTGTCAAGTTTGGTGTTTGTGTTTTCTAGGTTTCGATTTCAATATTCATCGTGTTCTTCATGTTTGATATATTTTTGTTAGAAAATTTTATGTTTTTGTGTCTTTTTTAGTTTTGATATGTTTTTCATTTAATTGTTTATTTTGCTTTAGTTTCGGATCAAACTATAATTTTCTGTTTAGTTCAGGATTGAACCAGCAGTTTTGAGTCATCCCGATTGGTTTTGTTTTGGGTCAGGTGCTAAGCTTTTTTTTGGTTGGTTACTTTTGTTGTTGAGGAACTTTTGGCCTAAGGTGTGGTTTGGAAAACACACCCTTAGACCTATTTTGACAATTTTGCTTTGAATAGAACATTTTTTTTTTGCCAAACAAGCCCCAAATAAATTTCAAAAACAAATTCTAAAAAATTTCAAGGACTAATTTAAAATTATTTATGAGTTCTTCACATGTTTTCTCAGCAGTTTTATTTAATATTGAGGTTGTAGACTTATACTGTAAGATAATGACTTGATATTAAAATACCGCTTTTGGTCAGAATCTCAAAATTTTCTAAAATTTCTAAAAAAAACTTTTTAAAAAAAATACAAAAAAAATGTTTTATTTGGTGTGCATACTACCAAGTCTCTCAAAAATAAAAATAAAACATATTTTGGCTTTAAAAAATACATGGTATGATTTAACATTTTTATTTTATATACACAAAAATTCAAAAAATATCTTTGCATGTAATTGTTTTGGATTTAATAACTAATTTATTAAATCCACGAGAACTTGACCAATATTTCAAAAACTCTAAAAAAAGTTTCCAGAGAATTAATGGTCAATATTCTATTATTAATATTAGATTTATAAGTAGGCTGATATTTAAATATCAGGAGCTGATTATAAAATTCTTAAAAAAAATTTAGATATTCACCGATTTTAATTGAGAGTATTTTTCACCGTAATATATAAATTGTGGAAAACCCTTTCACTTTCTAGGATAAATGAACCCTGTTAAGGCACCTACATGAAATTTTTTTCATAAGAATTTATTTAGGTATATGAACCCATAATAAATTCAAAATATTAGATTTATTCATAGGCATAAATCTTTGTTTTAAGTCATAGACGAACCATCGGTTAGGAATCCATCAATACCTTTAAACTATATCTAGACCATACAATACAGCTTACCTCAAGTAAGGTGCTTTAAGGGTGTTAATAAATTTCCTAGCTACAACTAGTTCTTAACCAATAATTTCATATAAGATCAGTCCATGTGTCTCCTAGTGACCTTGAACAAAACAATTAGGTTGTAACTCCTCGATTTTGACGTCCCGTTATGTCATGTATGCACATACGACAAACATTATTATCAAAAAGAGCTCAACTAAGCTCTTCACCATTACTCAAGCGAAAAGAGAAAGTGTCAAAACATATATAAAGAGATTTAATAAGAAATTATTAAAATAGAAGTCTTGTTTGAACATATGGCTACAAAAGCCTTAATTAGTATAGTGTATAACTACTCCTTATGGAAAAGATTGTTTGCACTCCCGGACGGAATTTTTCTCAAAGTCAAGTAGGTTATAGAGAACCATATACGTGTAAAGAAAGTGTATGTATGTGTGTCTTTATATTGCAATATGCAACTTCCAACTGAAAATGATATATTTATAATCTAATTAGAGGATGTTTCATCTCAAAGCTTGAAAGTTATCTCATGGATAATCATATTTTTTAAATCAAGAAAAATACACGCACATGAAGATTAAGATTTTATTAGATGGGTTACTCATGTCTACTTATGCACGTGATATTAAATTTATCTTTTGAATATAATTTTATTTTTTAATATATAAAATTTTATTTAACGATAAAAGATATGTTTAGATTAATTTACATGTTAATCAAGACTAAATCCTCCCTTCAGATTAAATTTTAAAGTATATCCAAGAAGAATTTAATAAAATAAATTCTACCACAAGATATGTTTTTTAAATTTAAAAAAAACTAGTTAATATTAGTATTATTAAACTTAGTTTGGCCTCACAAGTTGAATTGGTTACCTATCTATTGACAAGTTAAATCTTATCTAAAAGATGCAACATGGGAGGATCTTGAAGAACTTAATATGCAGTTTCCAGAATTCAATAGTAGGCTTGAGGAAAAGGCAATCTTATGACCTTGGATACTGTGAATTCTTGTGGACAAGAATACATTCAAGGAAGGAGTATTGTTACGAGCTCTATTAGTAGTTCAAGAAAGCTGATTGGTGCCTTTAAGGATGCAACATAAGAAGCACCATTAAATGAAGTATCATGTCTATTCTGATATGTTGTTTGCTTCATTCGATTAATGGATGTTTCCAGGTTGGTTTAGAGTGTTGGAAATAATAGTGAAAACAAAGAAGAAAGAAGATTGGAAGGATAAATGGTAGAGTTGCAGCTCAATACCAGAGGCGATCTTATTATTTCTTTGTTCTGGTTTTTCTTACTTATAACACAGAAGAGAAAAGGATTATATAACAAGGGTTTAATTAATAAAGTCTAGGATCACGATCTAGGGAAAACTAAAAGAACAAGAGGCATAAAAGTTAATAATAAAAGACATTAAGAATTATAAATTATATTTAACATTGAGAAGGCGAAGTAGCTCATCCCTGGACATAAAGCTTTGATCTACTTCTTCTACCTGTGAAAGTCCACCATGATAAATTGGAATTGTTGGTGGCAAACGACCATACAATGTCTGAAAGGGAGTCATCCCGGTGGACACATGATAGGTAGTATTGTATTGTAGTTCAGCCCAAGAAAGATAGACACTCCACTTGTGAGGCTATAGATGCACTAGATAACAAAGATATTATTCCACACAGCGGTTGACCACTTTGGATTATCTATCAGTTTATGGATGGTATGCAGAGCTGAGTTGCAATTTGGTGCCTAACATCTTGGAAAGCTTTTGTCAAAATTTGTTTATGAAGTTAGGGTCCCTGTCACTTATGATAGACCTTGGCAATCCATATAATTTGATGATTCCTTCAACGAATTTCTTAACCATAATTTTAGCTGTATATGGTTGAGATAAAGCTTTGAAATGGGTAGACTTACTCAACCTGTCAACAACCATCAGAATTGTGCTTTTGTTGTGGGAAACTGGTAGGCCTTCAATGAAGTCTAAGTTTATATCATCCCACACTTGACTTGGAATGGGAAAAGGGTTCAAGAGGCCAGTTGGAGATAACATTTCAGATTTCATTCTTTGACATACCTCACATCTTCTAACATATTCTTGGACTACTTGATATATTCTTGGCCAATAAAATTGTTTTAATGGCCGCTTGAATATTCTTAAGACTCTAAAATGTCCTCCAATTGATGTGTCGTGAACTTCATGCAGTAGTTTTTCCTATAAGGCTGCTAGAGAAGGAATGACCACCCTTCCTTTAAACCATAGCAGTCCATTGCGCCATGTATATGACCTTTCTGGAAGAGTCTTGGCCATGTCACTCGTTGATCGAATATATGAATCTGTTTCTAAGGCTTTCCTAATTTCATCCCATAAGGATACCTCTGGTACGTATGTGTAGATAATGGAGAATGGGATTGTCAGGCTTGCGAGATAGGGCATCTACAGCTAGGGGTGATCATTTTCGATCCAGTTTAGTTTTTACCTAAAAAAATAACCAAACTAAAACTGGTTCAAACTGACCGGTTTTGATTCGGTTATTTTAGAGCAAAAATCAAAACCCAACCGATTTGTTCGGTTTTTTCGGTTTGGCTTGATTTTTTCCAGTTTGGCTCGGTTTTTTTCTAGTTTAGCTCAGTTATTAATTTCGGTTCGGTTCGGTTTTTTGATTTTAAGCTTATGAAACCGAACCAAACCGGTTGGTTTTTTAAAATATTCTAATCGGTTTAATTGGTTTTTTTCACAGTTCGATTGTTTCAATTATTTTTTTCTAGTTTTCTCGGTTATCAATTTTTTTTTTTTTGCTCACCCCTATCTGCAACTGAATTCTCTTTCCCTGACCAATAGATGATCTCATAATCATATCCAAAAAGCTTTGTCACCCATTTCTATTGTTTCAGAGTAACTACACGTTGCTCCATGAAATATTTCAAGCTGCGTTAATCTATTTGGATGATGAATTTCGTTCCCAGCAAGTATGGTCTCCATACGCAAATGGCCTCCATAATGGCTAGCATTTCTTTGGCATAAATTGACCAAGATTGTTTTTTAACTCACAATACTCTACTTATGAATGCAATAAGCTTGCCCTGTTAAGATAAAACTACCCCAATTCCATCTCCTGATGCATTTGTTTCAATAGTGAAAGAGTCATTGAAATTAGGCATTGGTAACGTAGGAGTCGTTGTTATCGCTTGTTTGAGAACCAAGAAAGCAGATCTAACCTCATTATGCCAACCAAACTTTCCCTTTTTTTAGGAGGTTGGTATGTGCGTGGTTGTGTTATGATGCCATAGTTTTGAACAAACTTACTGAGAGTTGGTTATGCTACAATGATTGTAATTTTGCTATCATCAAACTTCACTCATTAATGAGTGACAATGTGCCCCCAAATACTTTAAATTTTTGTTAGCCAAACACATATTTGCTTGCTTTGGTAAAGAATTTGTGATACCTCAATGTTTTCAGGGTCTGTTTAACATGCATTACATACTCATCTTAGGTGGGATTATATATTAAGATCTAATTAAAAAAAAAACCAAGATAAACTTTTAAAGATAAGGTTCAAATATGAAGTTTACGAGGGCTTGGAATGTTAAGAGTGCATTACATAGGCTAAAAGACATTACTAAATACTCGTAATGGCCATTATAAGTATGAAAAGCAGTTTTAGTTTTAGAAATATCAGGAGAGTGTATTTTTAACCAGCTCTTAGGTCAAGCTTGGTAAAGTAAGAGGATCCATACAATTCCTCCAACATGTCATCCACCATGGGAATAGGAAACGATCCTTGACAGTAGCTGCATTGAGTGCTCGGTAGTCCGTCAAAAATCGCCAACTTCCATCCTTTTTCTTTACTAGAAGTACTAGTGAAGAGAATGGACTGGTGCTATGAGAATGCGCCTGGAATTCATCATCTCTTAAACCTGCTTCTCAATCTCTACTTTCCAAAAATGAGCATATCTGTATGGACGTACATTGATTGGCTCAGTCCTTTCTTTCATTGTAATGCAATGATGTATCTCTCACGTAGATGGCAAGCCTGAAGGTTCTTGGAACACATCTTCATATTCTTTTAACATTGCTTGCATGCTTGGCTGTAACTCCTATGACGCCTCCTCCAATGATGTAATTGTCATGGTCAGTTGTGGACATACAACAAACAATGCATACCCCTAGATCTGATTGTCCCAAATAAATTCCATGGTTAGTTGCTTCTAATTACAGACCACAGATCCTAACATCTCCAGCCATTGGATGCCCAGCACAAGATCTAATCCTGATAAGGGTAAAGAGAAAAGCTTGAGATAAAATTTAGTGCCTTGTAAGTCTACCAATACTTTGTCAAAACACCCTTGACATGTTAATTTCTCTCCATTAGCCACTCGTACAATGAATCTTTCTGCAGACACCACTAGCAGCCTGAGCATACTTGCCAAACACTCACTGATAAAGTTATGAGTTAAACCACTGTCAATTAACACTACTGCTTCAAGATGTCCTATTTTTGCTGTCATTCTCATAGCTCTTGGGGTGGACCAACCTGTCAGTGCGTGCAACGTGATTTCAGGTTCAATTCCAGGTTCTTGGGCCTTCACTGCATCTGTATCTTGGTTAACTTCTGAAGCTTGTTGAACACTGATTTCTTTACATTCTACAACATCCCTCTGATCCTCTAAGAGTAACAATTGAGGTTTCTTGCATCTATGCCCTGCTGTGAAACAATCATTGCAATAGAAACAAAGGCCTTGCGCTCTTCTCTTTTGCATTTCCTCCCATGATATTCACTTGATTGGAGTAGCAGGTGTCAAGGTGTCATCACAAGCTGCTGGAGGAAGAGCCAAAGGAACTTGTGCAGGTATGTATGGTCGTGTCAATTTCCGTTGTCTTATGAGCTTATTACGGGACATAAATATTCCTACCAATGGAGCCACGACGACTAGTCATCTAGCTCTCCCATCACAAGCACAAGATGATAGATAACACATGCTTTATTGTATTCTCCTTTTCTGTTACTAACTTTTTTGGCTTTTAGCATGAGCTGGACAACACTCTCTTTTTCCTTTTCTTTTCATAGTCAGTTATACGATACTAACAGAATAGAATATACAATATATATATCACTCCCTTCTGTAAAAGTAACGCAAGAAGTGTGGGAGAAATAAATTCAATACAGATAGAAAACTTCTTCATCTCTTCCATGAGTCGGTTGTTCTTCTTTTCCAGGTTCTGATAATTCTTACATGGTATTAGAGCACGGTTAACTATTTTCTTTCTCCAATCAAACCATGGAAGAACAATCCCCAATTTCACAATCTACAAACACCCAAAGTCCCAGACCAGTTTCTCCCTATTTCAACTTCACAGATCCAAATAATCCATATCGTATGGAAAATGGGGACCACACAGCTTTGATTCTTGTCACTGAGTTGCTCACCACTAAAAATCATGTCACTTGGTCACGAGCAATGTGTTGAGCACTTAGGGCGAAGAACAAGCTTGGCTTCATTTCTGGAATCATTGCTAGGCCGACGAGTGAGGAGGATCCTCTGTTTGAAATGTGGGAAAGGTGCAATGACATGGTGGTTTCTTGGATACAAAATGCAGTCAGTATTGATATCAAACATACTCTGGCTTTCGTGGATGATGCTCAAATGGTGTGGACAGAGCTTAAGGATCGTTTCACCCAACAGAATGGTCCTCGCATCTTCCAACTTAAAAGAGATTTGGCTGTTCTTCGACAAGACAGGGACTCTGTGAGTTCTTATTTTGGTAATCTTAAAACTCTTTGGGATGAAATGATTATTTATAATCCAATGCCATTATGCACATGCGGCCAGTTGAAAATGTTGAATGAGAGGTATCAAAGAGATTATGTTATACAGTTTTTTATGGGTTTGAACGATCAATATACTAATGCTAGAGATCAAATCATGCTAATAGAGCCTCTTCGCAGCATTAACAAGATGTTCTCAATGATCCAACAACAAGAGCAGCACCACCAACTCACCAACAACACTCTTTCTTGTGAGTCTATGGCATTGGCCAGTAAGTTTTTCCATACCCCTTTTAACACAACTAAGAGAAATTTCACAAACCAGAGGAAAGAAAGGCCTTACTGTCCACATTGTCACACACAAGGTCATACACTCGAAAATTGCTATAAGGCTGGAAATGTTGAGTCTCCAGTATGTTCTCACTGCAATATGAGTGGTCACATGGTTGAGAAATGTTACAAGCTTCATGGGTATCCCCTGGGTCACAAGCTTTACAAAGGAAAACTTACAGGTTCCTTTGCTAATCAAGCTGCTTTGTTGGCAAGTCCTTATCAGGAGGAGGTGAGTGAGGAGAAAATGGTTTTCACCAAAGAGCAATATCTTCATCTCATGAGCCTTATTCAGCCCAAAGGTCCTTTAACTGCAACTCCCCCGACAAGTCAAACTCCACCCAATTCAAAAACCAGTATCACACCTTCAAAGATGTTTGGTAAAATTATGCTTTGTAATGATATTCCTGCTGATTTTTTAAAGTCAAATAATATTTCCTGGATTATTGATTCAGGGGCTACATACCATATGGTGTGTAGCCCTTCCTTTTTCACTTCTAATATTGCAGAGGTATCTTATAGGGTAAGTTTGCCTAATAAAACTTTTGTATCAGCCACACATCTAGGCAGCATTCAACTTACTGATAAGATTGCCCTTGATGATGGTTTTGTGCATTCCTTCCTTTTCTTTTAATTTGATCTCTGTTAAAAGACTTACTGAAAATCTGAATTGATGTTTGGTTTTTATAAATAATACATGTTTTATACAGGACCTTTCCACCTGGACCACGATTGGAATTGCTGAAGTGAGAAGTGGCTTGTATCACCTTCTTCCTAGAGCAGTTTCTCCTTCATCCTTGGCTGACCTTCTATCATGTTTGTCTCCGAATTTCCCTTCAGTTGTTATTTCTGTTCAAAGTAGTATAGATGTGATTGATGTTTGGCATTATCGCCTTGGTCATATTTCTGATTCACGAATGAAATTGATGGATAATCCTGCTGTAAGAAACACTTTGCTCATAAAGATGATCCTGCTGTAAGAAACACTTTGCTCATAAATAAAACTTATCCTTGTTGCATTTGTCCTCTTGCCAAACAGCATAGACTCCCTTTTTCTATTAGTGCACATAAATCTTCCACTATTTTTGAATTAGTACACTGTGATATTTGGGGGTCATGTTCCACTAATGCTTATGATGGTTCAAGGTATATTTTGACCTTAGTAGATGATTTGTCTAGAACAACTTGGGTCTATTTACTTCAAACCAAATCTGAAACAAGAAAATGCATTGAATCCTTCTACCACCTTGTAGAAACATAGTTCAACTGTAAAATCAAGAACATACATAGTGATAATGGTATTGAGTTCAAGATGACTGACTTTTACAATGAAAAAGGGATTATTCACCAACGAACTTGTGTTGAGACACCCCAACAAAATGGGATAGTTGAGAGAAAACACCAACACTTATTAAAATGTAGCTCGTGCGATATTTTTCCAATCTAACCTTCCCCTCTCATTTTGGAATGATTGTATCTTGACTGCAGTCTACCTTATAAATAGAACACCTACCCCTATACTTGCCAATCGAACCCCTTATGAAGTTCTTTTTAATAATAAACCAAATTATTCTCATTTGAAAATTTTTGGGTGTCTTTGTTTTGCCACAACCATTTCACATGGGAGAAGAAAATTTGATTCGAGAGGTAGGAAGTGTATTTTTCTGGATTACCCCTTTGGAGTGAAGGGATATAAGATGATGGATTTAAATAGTAGGACCATTTTTCTTTCTAGGGATGTCCTTTTTCATGAAACTAATTTTCCTTTTAAGTCATCCTCTAACACCACTGCAGACCATTCCACTTCCAATTCCACACTAGGACTGCAGAACATTCCTTGTTCAGATCACTCATATGACTCTCATTGTTTTCATATTGTTTTCCACAAAATAAAGACACCACCCCTACTTCTTTTTATAGTAGTCCTGCTTCCACCCCTAAGGATTTTGAGCTTGAAAACTCCCATGTCTCTTCTAGTCCTATTGCACATGATACTCCCTCATCTTCCCCTCATATTGCACTTCGAAAATGCACTAGAAACAGGACTGCCCCTAAATACTTGCAGGATTTTCACTGTCAATAAGTATGGATGGTCGTGTCAATTTCCGTTGTCTTGTGAGCTGATCATCCCTCACCCTTGCTAACCCAATAGCATCCTTCAATGTCTTTGGTTTAAACATCTGAATCCCGTCAGTTATTTCAACCTTTAAACCTCCCATGAATGTTCCTATTAAAGCTTTCTAAGTCCATCCTCAAACTCTGCTACCAAGCTTCTCAAATTCTCTCTGAAAGTCCCTACGCATCTGCATGACACGTGAAAGAGCTTCATCGAAGTCTTCACAATCTGATGGTCCAAATCCAGCCCACAACTCTTCTTCAAACTTCTCCCATGTAATGATTTACCCTTCTTCTTGAAATGTTCTACGGATCCATTGCCACCATTGGTTTGCCTCCCCTTCTAGATGGTAAGCTGCTATGGCCACTTTTTGAAACTCTACTATGTCTTGGTATTCGAAGTACTGGTTCGCACGATTAAACCATTATGTCGGGTCATTTCCTGAGAATTGTGGAAACTCCAATTTTGCTGTTTTAGAGGATACGTACAATCTGTCTTCTGCCCTCATTACCATCACGATATTAGTTGTCATGGTTTGAGGATTCTTGGTTGTGAAGTAAGATGCTGGAAATGCGATTAAAGGGTCTCCTCCAAATGCAGA
>Ga0325402_1001627_pt1 | contig 18718 bp, 8 predicted proteins | sample PopdelMetagenome_22_FD_207212 | JGI IMG/M metagenome (GOLD analysis project Ga0325402, IMG submission 207212) | Populus deltoides microbial communities from Bellville, Georgia, United States - Xylem-PdKOR-R3 | ecosystem: Host-associated > Plants > Phyllosphere > Stem > Wood/Secondary xylem...
TAATTTCTTTTTGATAAAGTGCTGAATTTCATATCGTCTAAGGCCATAGCTGTTACAGCTATTGGGATTTCTTCCATCAGTATGATTAATTGATAAGAAGACCTCCCCCTCCATATTAGCTAAAACACGAGAGACCCTATTACAGCATCCATGAATATGTTTATAAATGTAAAACTGAAAAGAGGAAGCTACGAAGGATATATCGCTAACCAATACTGAGGAATAATCACCTGTATGTTTAACCAAGAAGAAGAAGGAATAGATTTACACTCATTGTTAGGTTAAACAATTCTGATGTTCCTTGCTTGTGCTTCCTTTCGTAAGTTCAAGTTCTATTAAATGGATGTGAAAATGTATTTTTCAATTGTTATGTCGTGGAAGATGTTTATGTTAAATAGCCAACTTTGATAGTCATTTATATCCAAATGATCATGTCTGCAAACTTAAAACAAAAAAAAAAAAACAAAAACTTTATGAATTGAAAAGAGTAGTTAGAGATCACTAAAAGAAAATTGAGAAAAAACAATACAAAAACCAACCGAAAACAATCTATCGGTAGTTTCTAATGGAATTTGTGACAGAGAATTTTTGTTGGTAGTTTCCTAAAACAAATAACGACATATTACATTTTATCAATAATTACCGATCAAATTGCCAACGAAGTAAAATACTAAAAAGAAATCAATTAAAATACATCAGTAGTTATATCGGTAATTTTATACATCTTCATTTATTAACAGAATATTTTCATTGACAAATGTAAATAAGTTATAACCGACAGTTCTTCCCATCAATTATCTATATCATTTTTCTTCTTCTTTTTCTTTCTCCTCTTGCCAAAAAATTACCAGCAGCCCCCCATTTTATCCCCAATCCACTAGCATTGATTATCTATATCTATCAGTAGTGTCAATATCGATCATTGAATTTTTTTGTGAACCTTTGATATATAAAGTAAGCAACCCCATTTATTTTTTATAACCCATTTATAATTTAGGTTAAGTTACTTAAATTTCTTGTAGTTTGCTTTTATATTTAAGTGTTTTATAGTTTTTTTCTTGGATATATCAAAATTCACTTGAAGGGTTGTATACACAAGATTAACATCAAAGGGTTGAAGGTTTTATTAATTTCATAATTTCTAAACCAAAGAATATTAGTATAGGCAAATTTAGATGTCCACATGTGAAGTATAAGAATAAAATATTTTACAACAAAGATATTATGATGATGCATCTACTTAAAAAAAACATTCGTCGAAAAATACTTATGTTAGTATGCACACAAATAACCCTAAATTCCTCACAAAACTATGTCAAAATGGATGGTTGACTTAACTCCTAGTTCTACCAGCATACATGGATTTACGGATAATAATAATAATCCTTATAGAAGTATGGTAGTAGATGTAATGAGAATAAATCATAGTTATTCAGGTGAAGGTTCATGTAATATCCCTTTATATTAAGAACCAAATGTAGATGAAGCTAAGTTTTTAAAACTTTTGAAAGATTCTGGCGAACTATTATAGGATGGATGCATAACTCATAGTAAATTATCAAACATTGCATGAGTGTTTACTATCAAGCCAGGTTATGATTTGAGTAAGGCTAATAATGATAACATCATTGAATAGGATAAAAGCATGTTACATAAATGGAATATTCTGAAAGAGAATTTAGTGCAAGTAGGAGATTGTCGGTGTATATGTCCTATAACAAACCATGTAATTACATGTGGAAGTGACTTTACTCATGTAATAGGCAATAGATATATTTTATTTATAATCTTGTAAAGACATTTTTTTATCTTTAATCTTAATTTAAGTGTAGAGTAAAGATAAAATTCTTATGACAAAAATATTTTGTAAATAAAATTATAAAATAGTTATAATTATGAGAATTCCTACTGCATCAAAGCATTGTTCCTAAATATTTTTTGTTAATTCTCTATTAAGACTGGACATTAATCAAAGTTGTTAAAACCAACACATATTATGTTCTTTTCTTTGTGAGGGATACCTTAAACTAAATATATAGATGCATATTTAATGACAAGTATACTGAATTGACCAGTATAAAGATTTTATATTGAAACATTATTCATGTCTATGGAAAGACTTACACAGTAGTTGGATAAGTAATCCTTAGACTTGAGATCACTAGGTTATCTTAGATATGAAATGTTATGTTTTCACCTAACTAGATGTTATCTTAAACAAACATAACAAATGGACATTAATTAGATATAGAATAAATTATAGGATGATATTTGAATGACCAAGATAGTATTCATCATTCTAGTTAAATTATGGAAATTGTTCCATATGCTCTAAAATTATAGTTTTGATTATGAAATACTGAGGTAAAATGGAAGAAGATTTGAAATGAGTTTCAAATCATATTCAAAGTATCAATAACTATCATGTTGAAAACAAATATAATTTGACAAAGCATATGCTCAAATGTCTAGATTATAACATTCCAAATAAACGGATAATAGTTACATTACAAAAACTAGTCAATAAGAAGCTAAGTTAAACCACATAACTTATATAATATATGAGAGATCGTGACACGGTGCTTGAAATTAAACTTAACTTTCAAATATAAATCAATCAATTTATTGAATTAACAATAAGTTAAATTGTTTACTTTATCTAATCCTATTTTAAATAAGACTATAATTTATATTTAAATCAACCTATCAGGAGTCTATTAGGTTGCACACGTTAATAATCATTGATAAGAAATTAAATTTGAGTGATTATCACGTATGATTTGACTATAAATAAGTTTTAGAAATTAAGAACTAGAGTGTAATTAGTATAAGGGATCACAATTTTAGACCTATAAAAGTAAGTAGGGATTTAATTACATAAATTTCTAATAATTATCCTGAAATGAATTATGTGATATTTTTCAAATGGTAAAGTGATATTTTCTCATTATGAACTAAAGTATAAATTATGTGATCTTCCTCGTGAAATTGACGACATTTCTATTAAAATTTCAGCAGAGTCTTCTTTATATTAGGAGATCCCAAGTTATCAGCTAATTCCTATTTCACATTAATTCTCATTAATACACATCTCAAAGGTTGTCCAATTATCCTGGAGTCATCTAGTCATCAAACTAGAACACCTTCCAACCTCAACTTCTAATGTTTCATTCATCATAGTCCACTATTATATTTCTTGCACATGAGATATATATATATATATATGCACACGTAATCAATTCATATAAAAGTGGCCAAGTATAACCATATGCATTTATAATTTTAATACAATAAAAGAATTGATAAATTATTAGAAATCTACAAAGATGTTTAAGTATAGTAATATATCCTACAATAAGGTTAGTATTAGTTACATTCCTAGATTACAAAACAAAAGGATTACTGATTACTTGTTCATTATATCTTAGCAAAAGTATTCCTTAAAAAACCATATCATTCCGCTCGTTGATGAGAGGTACCTGAAATTGATTATTACCTAATAAAATCAAGTTGTTACATAAATTAATCACATAAGAATACAACTTAATTATGTAATTCCACTATATTTTATCTATTTCAATTAGTTCTTTTTTTTATAAATCGGTCAAATTCCTTCTAATTCAACTTAAACCCCCGGTTAGCTTAACTATTAACCTCTTTTTAGGGCATAATCTTACATCTTTCGACATTTACTCATATTACTGTTATCCAAAAATATCCCATTACTGAAAGACTAATCTCCCTGCCCATTTTCAAGCAATAAATCCTTCATTAGATATCTAATTTCTTTGCCCCATTACTAGGCATTAGTCCCATCACTTGGAAACTAGTTATTTCATCCATTACTGATAAAATTAGTTCCTCTATCCATTAGTGGGAACTAGTCTCATTACCATAAAAACTAGTTCTTTTGCCCATTATCAGGCACTAATACCATTACCTAACAAAATTATTAAAGTATTCGACAGCTACCTGATGTTGAAGTTATGATAATACCTCATTGCTGCTGCACAGCTCTCATAGCCTCCCCTGGATCCACAAGTATACCACATTATTTTTCATTCCATGTACATTTATATAATAATATACTAAGTGGTTTTCTTTCAACTTAACCATCATTTATGATTCAACTTACATTGAACTTTCATTTCCTTCCAAAAAGACATAAAGAATCCATTTATTCCTTAAAAAATTCATCATTAATTTATACAAATATTAAACCATTTTACATTTATAAATCCTAATTTTCATCCTTACTCCTATTTTTTTGAAACATGCACAACAAAAAAGGATGCAAATTCTCTTCAATTTATCTCATATATGACATATTATGTATTCATTCTCCTCGCACATACATTAATAAATCATCATTACGCTTTAAGAAATATAAATTCATCACATGTAATTTGGTTTCATATTGGCTAGCCATTGAGCCCTTAGGGACACCCTAGTTTTCTTCATTATTTATTCCTAATTTAGTACCCTTCACAACCTAATCTAACCCAATTGGCTTAATCTACAATCAATTTGCATTTCCCTAAAATTTCTACTATAAAACCCAACATAAAATTCAGGAATTCAACCTTAATTGCCTTCCTTTTCATATAAGCTTGCTATGTTAGGTTTCGAACTCCTTACCAAGTAATATTCTTAGCTTCGAGTTTCAACCAGTCAAAATTTTCCACATCCCTCCCTTTTTTCCTCTTCTTTTTTCACTTTCTATCTCTAATTCAATATTCTCCTTCTTTGATTTTTCTTAATTTCTAGGCTATTACATGAGGGTAAATTTTTTACCTGGTCTCAAAAAATCTATGAACTACCCATTGATCACCTTACGTGAAGGCAATACATATAGGGGTTTACAAGGAATGGTTGGGGCATGATGTAACCGTTATTACCAAGTAAACACTCAATTCATAGTTTGATGTTTCACAAATCTAAACCCCAACTAAAAGCATGAGGCAAACCACTACTCCCCACCTAACCTAGAATTGGGTTTATTTGTGAAATTAAAATGCATGAGGGCATTAATCCACACTCGGTGTACTTATGTATGAACAGGAAGCAAAAATGCATGTTAAAGAAATAAAAATGCAAGCTAAAATTAAACAGAACAAAAAAAATAGGCAAACAATCAAAACTGAGTCCAACCAAATAAGGTGGTCTCCTATGGAGTCACAATCATATCGCGGGGTGACATAGAGACTAGCGCGCTTTAATGTACCTCCTAGAAAGTGGTGTTGGGAAAGGAAAGAGTTTTGTGTTTAATCATAAAATTATGATTATAAGGTTCAAAAGGCGACACCTAGTATTAAGGTTATTAGAAAACCTATGGTTTGCGCGAGTCTAAGTAAGGGACTAGTTGTGCAAAGGGAAGACGCATCACCCTAAGTGCACCCTACCTAAGGTAAGTTCCATTGTTGTTTGATTGTTTCTTAGGTCAAGTTTCTACTTGTTAGTCTTTTTCTAAGGTCCAAGGCAGATCCCCTTTCGTTAGGAAATCTCTATCTTATTGGGTTAAATCCTAACCGTTCTAATGGCTAAATTTTAGCTTCGTATTTATTTTTCACATTGTATCTTTAATACCTGATGGTTTACTCTATTGTATAGATTTACACCCTCAAATATTAAAGTCTACTTCTACACCGTAATATAAAATGAACAAAATAATTGGTGAAGGGTTTCTGATATTTTGGTCAAATCCTGACAGATAATCATAAACTAGTTATGATATTTTATTTTATTTTTTGCATTTTTAAAATATGAGAAAGATGCAAAAAAAAAAATTATGAAAACACGCTTGGAAAACCTTTAGGATTTGGATGTATGCATGAAAGAAAAATATTTTTTTAAGGGGAAATTAATTTAAAAGATTTTATATTTTTTTAAATTTTTGAAAAAAAATTAAGAAACATTTCGGAGAAAATCAGGAATTTTAATATCGGATCCATATCTTACAGTGTAAATATACAACCCAATATTATAGAAAATTGATAGAAAACATGCGAGAAAATTATAAATTTTTCAAATGATCTATAGAAGTTTTTTGTAATTTTTCATTTTTTTAATAATAATAATAATAATAATATATTATTATTATTATTATTATATTGGGCTGGGTTGGGTTGACGGACCACCTGGCCAGACCCAGCCGGGGTGGGCCTCCATCAGTCCTACAGGTCTGGCCTCTTTGTTTTTAGGCTAGGTTGGGTTGAAATAGGTCCGACCCACAGTCCATATGGTTGCTAGCTTGTCCTAGCAACCATGTTAATTATTTCAGCTGTTGCATGTAGAATGAATTTTGCACGCAATAGCAGCAGAAATAATCAAGAAGAAGAAGAAAGGAGAAGAGAGTGGGAGGCTACTTGGGCTAAAGGGTGTTGTCAATGGTCTGGCTGGTTGTGATGGGAGGTCGACGTGATGTTGGTGGCGGTGTTGGTGGAGTAGTTGACGATTGTTGTGTTGGTTGGTGGAGAAAAGAAGTTTGTAGAGATTATTGTGTAAGGAAGAAGGGAGGAAGCTCACGGTGGCTACCCTTATTACCAACAAGGAAATGGAGTTGCAAGGGTACTAGGCCACCAACATTCACATTGTTGGTGAGGTGGTGGTGGCTGAAAAAGGCGACTAAGAGCGAGAAAGAAAAGAGAGAATTGTTGGTCAGGGAAGGAAAAACTAGGGGAGGCTGATTTTTGGCCAACTTTGGACTCGATTATCTCCTCCCTCAGGCCATGAAATCCTCCTCTATTTATAGGGGGTAGAAGAGAAACATTTTTTTTTTAATAGTGTCAAATCTTAGCCCTTGATTCAACCTGGAAGGATCTCAACTATTGGTTCAAAGTGGCTATCATGGGCTATCAGATTTGTTGCAGATAAGAGTTGGTCGGGTTGACCACTTTGGAGCGATGTCACAGTTACTGTGGTGTCAGTCAGCCAGAGCGGATCACACTAGGGTATAGTCAGATGTTAGGCGATTGTTTTCGTGCAAGTTTTGTCAAATTTGATGGAGAGATAAAGCAATAAATGCCTTGAAAAGGTAGCCAACTAAGCATCTTTTCTAGTGAAAATCTAAAGAAGAAGATGAACAGTCAACCCTGAAGTATTGCCATTTTAGAAAAGTTCATACTAGTCCTTTGATTTCTAATTTCTCTCAATTACACCCCTAATTGGCTTCAAACTTTTAATTTTGTTCAATTTTTCCCCTAACAAACTTCAATTTCAGCGCCTTTTTTTCATTTTGGTCCTTGATTTTGAATTTTTCAGTTTCACCCCTAATTGGCCATTAAACTTTCAAATCTCTTAAATTTCACCCCTGATTTTAAGCAATTAGGTCCCCAGAGTTCGACACATTTCCATAATGGTCTCTGGCTGTGAATTTCTTTAATTTAACTTAAATTGGGCTTCTAAACTTAATTTTTCACCAATTAAACCCCCTAATAAAATTAATTTGACCCATTTAAAGTATAATTAAGTTCTTACACCTAATTAAATCCTTCAATTGAACCTAAATTAATTCTTAAACATAATTAAATTTTAATTTGGCCCATGACTAAATCAAATTGACCTTTTAAAAATCTAATTATGTCCTTGAGCTTAATTTTTATACAGATTCATCCAATAATGATTTAATTTGACCTTGAATCTGCACTATCTCTCTAGTTTTGGATAAAATGAGGTATAATTAGGGTCTCAATTTCATGCAAAATTACAGCTTGATTTTTTTCTACATTTGAAATCTTCCTAGCTTGCTTTTTCCAAAATGCTAGTCTTTATTTTATTTTTTAATTTTGCAAAGAAAAAGGTGAATTTAGGGAATAACCTAGAAAAAAATGTTTAATTCTTAAACATAATTAAACTTTAATTTGGCCCATGACTAAATCAAATTGGCCTATTAAAAATCTAATTATGTTCTTGGGCTTAATTTTTATACAAATTCATCCAATAATGATTTAATTTGATCTTGAATCTGCATTGTCTCTCTATTTTTGAATAAAATGAGGTACAAATAGGCTTTCAATTCCATGCAAAATTACAGCTTGATTTTTTTCTACATTTGAAATCTTCCCAGCTTGCTTTTTCCAAAATGATAGTCTTTATTTTATTTTTTTATTTTGGAACGAAAAAGGTGAATTTAGGGAATAACCTAGAAATGAGTTATGACAAATCTCACAAGTTTTGGAAGAATTTCTCAAGTGAGTTTTTTTTAAGAGAGACGTGAATGGAGTCCTTCTATCTCTTGATGGTTGTTGTTATGTATGAATAGTAGTTGCACAATAGGTAAGGTTTAATTTGTAGGTCTATTACCATTTTACCCTTACTAATGCTCCCTTAATTCTAGTTAGTTGTACTGACCCATCATTGCCTTTTTATTTTTTGGACGTTCCTGATCTCCGATTATCCTCAAATTTTAACCCAATGTAAAAAAGATGTCAAGAGACTTCACATATAATTTTAGCCAGATTTGACAGTCAAATTGAGAGTTATGCTTGATAGAATAAAACTAGTCAGTATGTGATTTTACACCAAAAAACTGAATTTTCATGTTCCATCCTTGCATTGATTGTATATTTATTCCACTAAATCCTTGGGACCGATTCCTTATTCCAAAATATAATAATTTTTCCTTTTTCATCATTTCATTTATGGATTTATTACAATTTCATGGTAACATTATCAATTTTTAATCGGGGTTTACACCAATAATTTTTCATGTAATTTTGCTTTTACTGTTATTCCTCATTTTCCTTATAATTCTTTGGAGTTATATTCTCATTATAAAAATATATTTATTTTAATTTTTTCTAATTCTCCTATCTATAAAAACTCATTACCAGTTTCACCAACATTGTGAGTTTTAAACTAAATTTCTTAGTCCTCATTTAAATTTAATTACGAAGGTCATTCCTTCCATTTAAACATCACATGTATTTTTTTTCCAGCATTTATTTTTTTCTTTTCATCCCAAGTTTCTATTACTCGTCATAGTCTGATTACCTTCAACTACTTTTACGTAGGGGTTTACATGAAAATTTTATTTCCTTGAAACATCATACGTCAAATCCCTAAATGATCATAATTGATTCAACTCATCAATCAACGATTAAAGGTAAACATCTACATTCCTACATGGACAATAAGGACAAGGTATGATCGTAGACAGAAACATTAATTATGGCTTCATACACTTCCCCGAGAGTAAGTTGTAAACTGTTAATATGATCGGCTACTAAGAAAAGGGTGCAACAAAGGATTTAAAACGATTGAACTCATTGGTACATAACCCAAGATATATGTTTTATGGTTCCATTAAAAATAAAATATGCTCCTTATTAAACTATTTACATGCTTCACCATTAGAATGGTGCATCATTATTTCATCTATTGTATTATATGAATGATACTATGTCATATGCTCAATTGTCTTTTGGAGACATAAATAACTTTTCAACTTAAGAGTGATTTGAAAATATCTTAATTTTTTGTATACAAGTTATAGATTAATTCTTATTGCATTTATCACCATACTCCTATAACAATTATTATTATCATTTACAACTTTATGTATGTTGCTAAAATTAGATGTTGTTCCAAGAATCCTTTCTAACAGGGTCTCATAAGGAGTATAGGGTTCTCTGTGTGCAAACTAACACAAGGATTTCTTTACGAACTTTTTTTTTAAAAGATGCGTCATCTTTACATTTGATTAATGAAACTTTTTATTTTGACACTTTACACATAACATCTAATTTTGCCTCCACTAATATTCTTTCTTATATAATCTTTGGGGTGAATCTCGATACATCCAAGAATAATAATTCATTACTTTAAAAACTTGTATAGAATATTGATAACGACATTTATAAATAATATAACCACCAATTTAAAATTCAACTTTGATAATTAAAAATCTAACAACCAATTATCATTGGTATAAAAATTCAATGTTGCCTGAAAATCTGAACTAAATAAATCAAATTAACAACAAGTAATTGGTACCCAACTAATTATCTATTATTTGCTCAATTCAAACTTATTTAATTATCTATTATTTTTTTGATTCAAACTTATTCAATCTAAATTAATTCTATTTAATTGTTATTAATTCCATAAAAAATCAATTTTCCTAAAATTTAAAACTTTATAATGAAATTGACAAAATTTAATTGGTTCCTATTAAATAACTCATCAATTCTTCCAATATAACAACCTAAGTTACAAAACTAAACTCCATTTCATCAAATCACAAACAAACCCTAACATATAAATCATACTTCATTACAATAAAATTATTTATGAAAAGGCTATAAAACATTTAATATACAAGCAAACTACAAATACTACACAAAACTATCAATAAATTAATCTCAAATTTTCATATGGGTAGGTTTGTTTATTTGTTGTAAGGAAAATTTATAGAAAATTGAACCAATATAGTGATATTGACACCAAAGTAATAAAAAAAACATTAATGAAAAAACAAATTACAGAGAAAAGGATGTGAATGAAAAAGATAAATTGAAATGGTTCACTATTATTGGATAATACTTCCACCACAAATCTTTTAATATTTATATATTTACTATCAACCTCTTATGTTTCTTACATCATGTTCTTCAAGATACTAACTGACTTATTTCACTACCAGAAATTCAACAAATACAAACGAAATTACCGACGGTTTTTTTCATCGGTATTTTGCGGTGATATTTACCGATATAAATGTTTCCATCGCTAACTCCATCGGTATATACCAACAGAAACACTCCATCAATAAATACTAAAGGAATCCCAGATGAAATATGAAGAATAAAAAAAATAAGTTGTGTGATGACGTGTAAGTTTTTATGGACAAGTTTACCGATGGACTTACAGTCGGATTCAAATCGGGTTCTCTGTACAGTGACGTGTCAAAAACACTGACTGAATTACCGACGGATGTACAGATGGATATATTCTGTCAGTAATTGCATCGGTAATAGTTAATATACGACATGGCCATTGACCCTACCCTCCCCTATTTCTCCTTCTTCTCCCCTTGCATCTAAACCCCACCCTCCCAACATTAACAACCAGTAACCAGCTCCCTCCCCCCAAACATCCCCCCTTATTTTAACAAAATCTTTTCTAGTCTCAGCATTTGTATTCTGATTTATTGTGGATTTTTTATTTTTAGTAAATATATCTTTTTTAAATTTAATACAATTTTAAAATGTCAATTTTATTATTGCATTTTTTTTAGTATATGTATTTTTTTTGGGTGTTTACTTGTTTTATTGTTTTTTCTCAAACATGTATGGATTTATAATTTGGTACTTATTTGTTTTAGATTTTGTAAAATTATATTTGTTTCTAAATTATTGAAACTTATGTCGATTTACCGACTTAGGTGTGTTGTGATGAAATAAATAATGGCTTGTTTAACGAGTCTATTGTAATTTCTGTAAATTAATGTGTATAAATTTATACGTGCATATGTAGATAATTGATAATGAATATTTAAGAGAAGTTTGAAATTAAGTTGGATAATCTTGAGCTAAACTAATATTATTGCAAATTTATTTACTTAACGTAGTTAATTAATACATGTTGTCATCATTGTTTTATAGAGGTTTGATAGAAGTCATGGATGATCGTTCATGGATGTATCAAGATTCACCTCAAGGATTGCGGAGAATGGATTATTGTAATGGGGTTCAGAGTTTTATTAATTTCACAACATCTATTTCAAGAAATTTTAATGAAGGTGGTATTAGATGTCCATATAGGAGGTGTAAGAATAAAAGTTTCTTCATCAAGATGTTGTAACGATGCATCTTCTACATAAAGGGTTCATGGAGGATTATATGTGTTGGTATGCATATGGAGAACTATTTGTGAGTAAGGAGAGCATGGTAGGAAGGATGGGTGCGTCAAATTCTAGTGCTAGCAACGTGCATGAAGTTCAGTAATCTTTACAAGAATATGGTTATGGATGCAATGAGAATGAACCAAGATAATGTCAGTCAATGGCCAATCATAGAATAAGAACCTAATGCATACGCAACCAAGTTTTTGATCTGTTGAAAGATTCTAATGAACCTTTATGGGATAGCTGCACAAATCACAATAATTATCGATTGTTGCACAGATGTTCATATCAAGTCGGATTATGGGTTGATTGCGGCTAGTTATGTTAGAATTGTCGAATACGGAAAAAGCATTTTACCTGAAGGGAACAGACTGAAAGAGCACTTATATGCTGCTAAGTCCATGATGAAACCCCTCGGTCTAGGATACCAGAAAATTGACATATGTCCAAACTTCTACATGTTGTATTACCTTGAAAATGTTGAGCTAACCGAGTGCATGACATGTGGGCATTCCCGTTATAAATAAAAAATTAGCATGGAAAAGAATCTTGTAGCATATAAAAAACTTAGATACTTCCCACTCATGCCTACACTGCAGAGGTTATTCATGTCACAAAAAATTACTGAGCATATGATATGGCACCAATTACATGATGTGGTTGATGGAGTGATAGTACGCCCTTCTAACGGTGAAGCATGGAAACATTTTAACAGTGTGCATCCTCACTTTTCAGCTGAATCAAGAAATGTGCATCTTGGGTTGTGTACAAACGGATTCAACCTTTTTGGGTCATTTACTGCTCCTTATTCTTGTTGGCCGGTTATACTCACGGTTTACAACTTGCCACTGGGAATTTGTATGAGGCTAGAGTTCATGTTTTTATATATGGTCAAACCTGGTCCTTACAGTCCGAGCTGAAATATAGATGTTTATCTTCGACCATCATAAAAAGTGCTTTAAAAATACTTGAAGGAGAAAAGAAAAGCACAATGGAAGATAATCTATTTTCTAAAAGAGAATAGTTAGGTATTCACTTAGAAGAACTAAAATGACTTAAAAATTAATTCCAACACTTTCCTTAATTTTAAAAGTCTAACAATTCTTAAAATTTGAAATGTGATAGAAGATTATCTTATGATAACTTTCAAACTTTTTTTAGCATCACAATGCATCTATAATTTTCTGAAACTTTCATGTTTATATTGGAAAGATCTCTCTTAGATCTTTATCTTAGTCACTTCTTTAATCACTAGCTAATGGCATCACATTGTTATTTCTTCAATTTTCCTTTCTTTAGCAATTATATTTGCTTAAACTTGGCTCATCTAAGCCATTTTTCTCCTCTTTATTATATTTTTCTAGCCAAAAATCCTCTTTCAAGATTTGGCTTTTTAAGTGGCTATTCTGTTTTGAATCACTCCTTATCAGGCTGATGCCTTCTTCTTGTCATGGCTCCTTGGCTATTTCATCTCATGTAAGAAGAGTTCTCTCTTCTTTTCTTCATGTATGGTCTCTCTTGTACAACATCTCATATCTTATGCAGGAAGTTCTCAACTTGCATTATGCCTTTTTCTTAAGTTTGTCTTCTATCTCTCTTAATGCAAGGTCTAAATTCTCTTATTGAGCATTATCATCCTGCACATTCATTGTTTTTTCTTTGGATGTCACTTGTCGATCCACATTATCATCTTTCTGAAACACCTCTGCTAGATCAAACTAGCTTTAATACCATGTTAGAAATATTTAAAGGAGAAAGGGGAAGCATGATGGAAGACAATCTCATTCATATAAATATTATTCTCTTAAGAAAGAAAGTCCTATTAGACTTGGACTTAGACTTACAATACTCAACATACATTACTTATATTAGTGTAGAGATAAATCCAGAGACTAAAAAAGATAAACAATCTTTAATGGTTATGTACACACCTAAAAGACACTTAGAAGAACTAAAAGAACTTTGACATCAAAATCAATTCCAAAAACATAGGAGTGGATAATCTTCCCTAATCTCTAGAAATAAGAAAATATCTTAAATCTTGGAATGATGAATATCTTTTACCCGACAAAACCTCAACAATTCTTGAATGTAGTTTTTTTTTTAAAAAAAAAAAAAAGAGGGTTGGAGGCCATCTAGGGTTTGGTTACTTTTTTATTTCCTTTATGGGTGTGAGGTTGTGAGCTTAATGTGACAGGCATCGATGGCTACTAGGGGAGTTGAAGAAAGAAGATGAAGGGTCGGCTTGCTAGAGAAGGGGTCTGCCTTTTTTTTTTTGAAAAAATGGGAAATGATGAGTGAGGGAGAGAGTATGGCTGGAAACTACAACACATAGGTTGTTTTTTATAAGGAGTGTGCTTAGATATTTTCCTTAGAAGTTCCACACTTGTTTTAGTTAAGTAAAAGGTTATTTATAAGCTTCAAAAAGAAACTAGACGTTAAACACTATTTTCTGCCTGCTAATAGAATCAGTTAGACTGTTTTAGAATCAGTTAGACCTTTTTGAGAATCAATCAAATCTTTTTTAGAATCAATCAAACCTTTTTAGAATCGATCAAACTATTTTTAAGAACCCCAAAAGTTTTTGGAAATTTTCCAGAAATGGACTAACCGCTTTGAGAAATGGCTAGATTGATTTGATAAATGATTTGGCCTTTAACTGGTTTGATAAACAGTTTGGCCATTTTAGCTACTGCCTTGACGTTTCCAAAACTGTAAGATCGTTTGGTACTGTCCAGATTTTGTCCTATTTTTGTGTTTCAGTCTTTTTTTGGTTTTATTTGGTTCTTTTGAGTTTGGTTAGGTTGTATGGATATTATAAGATATCCTAAATAAATCTAGTGTTATTTGAAAAAACGCTATTACAAATTCTTGATAAGTGAAGTCGATATCGTAATTTCTATAAGATTTTTGTTCTTGACCTTTGTGAATCCTTTCTTTGCTTGTTTAATTATATATATATATATATATATATATATATATATATATATATATATATATATATATATATATATATATATATGGCATATTAACATATCCTTATTTGAATCAATTAAGCATGGAATATATTATGATATTAATTATATGATATGTGTATATCAAAACAATTTTTTTTATTTTATCTATAGTTTATGTTGTCATCAAAACATATAATTGAATCATTATCTTAGCCATAAGACTAACAATTTTAACATTGGTTTTCTTCTCATGAGCAACCTGTCCAAGTGAAAAATACTAAGATTTTTTCAGGTTGCTCTCATTGTCATGGGTGACCTGCCTAGGTTTTGAACTTTTTTTCTTATTTTTTTATTTTTCTAAATAAAAATAGAAATAAAATGACATAATAAAATTTTAAAGAATCCAAAATTGGGCTATTACAATTGGTTTTCATTAAATTCTTTTATTTAGTTGAGTTTTTTAAAGTGATTTTAGGGTGTTTTAGGGTTGGTAAGTGCTTCTAAAAGTTTTATGGTGTTTTGCGGTCTTTTCAAGTAAAAACAACTTAAAATTTGATTTTTAAGATCTAAAAACACAGTCCCTATTTTTCGATCATTGGAGATGACATGACATAAGTCACCTGAACTTACTACAATCTGTCATTTGCTTAAAAACAAGAGAGGATGACATGTCATCTCTCTTAAGAAAAAAAAAATAAAACAAGAGGAGATTAGTTGGTGTCAACTAGTTCCATTCAATAATGAAAGTTTGATGTTGATGGTTTCTACCTATAAACATGGCTCAAAAAATAGATCGGTTTTGTTGAAATGTTTTTATTCAATTGATTATTTTTCTTTTAGTGACTTTGTGTTTGATAAGTGGTTTATGAAGGTTTTTATGGTGTTTTAAGGCATCCATAGTCCAAGTTTTTTTACGAGTGATCACTTTTTAGTTCCATGATATTTTGAAGAAAATAGTCTGATGTCTTGATTTTTTTTTTCTCTTATATTTTATATGAATTAGTTTTATTTATATAAAGTTTTATAAAAACAGAACTCATTTGTTATTAGGAACAACAATTAACTACTAAGATAAAATGAAGGAAAACATTTAAAATAAAAAAGGATAAGATTTAAAAAAACAAAATTAGCATAGTAAATTTAAAATATTGGTAAAATAGCTCAATTTGAAAAAGAATTGGTGAAATAACACAATTTCATCTTGTCACAATTCCAAAATGTGATATTTTATGGATGTCGTGTTTTTAAAGTGCGTCAATTTACCCTATCACAGTTTAGAACCACGAAAATTTACCATGTCATGATTCAAAATTGTGACATGTCATGAAATTAAACCCTAACCCCCTTTCTTTTCCCCAACAAAATCGCGATATTTTGTTAAGAATGAGTTTGTAGTTGATTTTAGTTTTTTTTAGTACATATATAATATTGCTTTTTTTTTTTATTGTTTTTAGGTTGGTTAAGTTGAGATTGAGATTTCTTTATACATAATTTGGACTACTAGAATATTTAGCTTTAGTTTGAATATTATTGAGTTTTTAAATTTACAAGTGTTATGAACCATATATATAATTGTAAGATTAATAAATCAAATAATTGTTGGAATTGGAGTTATAATGCAATTCTCCCTAAATTCATATGGATTTTTTTATTATAAAATTCTTGATAAAAAAATTAATTATAAGATATGAAAACAAGACAAAATGTAGTTAATATGTAATTCACCATAAATCCATAAGAAATTTTGATTACAAGCTATTTTAGAACCACATATATTATAAGAAAAGAAACTTTGCAAAAAAATGTTGTTTTCATGGTTCATTATATACAAAGAATGAGAAAATGCATGTTATAAAAAGCAAGCATCATTTTGTTAAACAGATCGATCAATTTGGCTACTGAAAATGTATTGTGTTAGCTGTTATGGTTTTAAAAAGCAAAATATGAAGGAGTTACATTTTGTAAATGTGATATTTACTTAATATTGCATTTTGGAACCATGACAAGTACAATTGTGCTATTTTGCCAAAAAAAAATTACAGTTGTGTTATTTCATTAAAATTTAAATTTTCTATGCTAATAGGCAAATTACAGTAAATATAAAATATTTGTATATGCAACTATCAATTATTTCTATTATAAGGATTAGATTCTCGAATCAGTATTTAATTACTATTAATAACTCATTCATTTTGATTTATCAATTCATTATTTTTTTAATTTATTTTATAAAACGTAAATAACATCTTTTTTGTTTCTCAATTAAAAAAATATCAAAATTAAGTTTTATGAATTTTTTTTTTCTTTTTATAAGATTATTGTGATATGAAACAAACATCCCAACATTGAGTTGGTGCTCAATTTTTTGAGTATTTATTTTTTATTATATAATTAAATGAAAAATAATTTAATATAAAAACAAAGTTATTAAACTGAGTGGAGTCCATGACTCAGGTCATAAGTTTGGTGGGTGAATCCAAGTCAGAAGTTTGGTTAGTGAACACAGATTAACCCAAGTCAATCTCATATATTATCGTTTAAATGTTAAAAAAAATATCATCTTAAAATGTTTTTTAAAAGTCAAACTAAATTTTCCATTAAGTTAATTGAGTAATGTCTGTAAAACTGCAAAACGATTTGATTCGAAGCTCGGGCTAAGTAGGAAGTCGAGTCAAGAAATTATAAGGTTGACTTGCTCGGCTGAGTCTAATGCTATTATTAAAAAAATTTCTTATGATATAAATATATATTTTTTTATGTTCAAAATTTTTTTTATCCCAACCAAAGTGTAGCATGTGCATGCAATTATCTAAGTATTTTACTGGCCTTTAGTTTGGCAAGACATCTGGGGTAGTCGTTAGCTGTTTTCTACTACATAAACGATCAGAAAAAAGGTCCGTACTGACCATGTGAAATATGATCCAGAGCTCCATGAGTGCATTACAGACTACAAGGTTCTTGAATAAAAACACCACCACCCAACTTGCATTTGATTGTTTAGTAGAGGTTAGATAGCTAGCAAGCCGCAAATTTTAGAAAAGCTAGGGTTTGCGTTGGAATATTATACAGTAACCGTCCTAGGGAGATTCTCATGAGGGTGTGGAACCAGAGAATTATATTTGTTTTTTTATTTAATTAACCAAAAGAAAAAATGATTTTATAATATTATATTGGTGGTTGTACACACTTTCTTTTTGACTTGGATACTGTAGAAGGGAATCACAAGGAGAATTTAGAATAATCCATGCATGTGCTGGTTTTGCTTTAGGCCCTTCAAACAGGAGGAGAATTTTTCAAGTGTTCTAACTGGGAATGAGCAATAGCAAAATCTTCAGCACAGTGGAAGAAAGGAGGCCAAGAGAATCTCTCCACCTTCCTGGGTCTCTATTTTGTCCACAATTATTTTATTAAAAAAAACAATTAGATATAAAAACCTGTAAACTTATATATTATATACAATATTGCAAGTACAGAAACAGTCTTTAACTAGTATTGTTTTTATCCTCTCTCTTTTTCATACTAAACAAAATAATGCAAGCCCAGGCATGCAATCACTTGGACCATATTCTTGGAGGCTTTCGACCACCAACCGCTGGCCACAGTCCAGGTGTTGGCCATTCCATCCACAACTAATTAAGACAATGGAAATCCTTCGATTATATATATATATATAAAGAAGACAATGGAAATCCTAGCTAGTCGCAGTTATTTCACTTTTATTATTATGGATTTGTATTCCTCGTGGTTTTTAATGTGCGTTGTATATTTGTATTTCCACTTCGAGCTTAAATGGGAGAATATTAAGCAAGTCTCCAATATATTGGTACCTTCATCTAGGCTAGTTTTCGTTTGTACTTCTATTTATCTTGTTATTTTCAGCCGAAAATTCACAACCGGTAAGAATTTTTCTTTTTTT
>Ga0325402_1001631_pt1 | contig 18699 bp, 6 predicted proteins | sample PopdelMetagenome_22_FD_207212 | JGI IMG/M metagenome (GOLD analysis project Ga0325402, IMG submission 207212) | Populus deltoides microbial communities from Bellville, Georgia, United States - Xylem-PdKOR-R3 | ecosystem: Host-associated > Plants > Phyllosphere > Stem > Wood/Secondary xylem...
ATTTGGGTTATTTACTTAATTCTGATACTAGTGGGATTAATCAATTAGTTTCATTAAATTACAGGGACTAAAGTTTATAACTAACTCATAATTCTTAACTGCTGGCCTTCTCCGGCAGGTCCTTTACCATGTTTGTAACGCTGTATAATATGTTTTTAAAAATATTTTTAATTGAAAATATATAAAAATAATATTTTTTATTTTTTATATCAATAAATTAAAATTAAAAGGTATTAATTTAATATTTTTTCAGGCCAAAAGCAATTTAAAAAATACTATGAAATATAAATTTTATTGTAGTGTCAAATAGGCACTTAGACATCTCTATCAACTAGATTGTTTTTTGACATCAGCACATGCAAAAAATTATCACAGTTAAGAAAATATTTAAAAAAATAATACAAATAATACAATTTAGCAAGTCAACAATCTCATACGCGACTCATGAATTGCATGCCATATTTGTGACTCGTGAGTTGTATGAGAGGACTGTAACTCTCTAAAAAAAACAGTTTCTTTCATACTTACAACTCTTAACCACAAAAAATCAATCGATCAACAATCACAATACACAAACATAATTTACAATTCATCTCCAACAAACTTCACAACACACTTCACAATTAAAAAAAAATAAACACACTTTACAATTCATAATCAAACATGATAAAAATTCATATAACATTTTATTAAATTTAAACTAAATTTATAATTCTTAAAATATAAAGCATATAACATAACTACATTTAAAACTCAAACTCATGCAACACAAGGACAAGCCTATAACGCCCATATACGAGTCAGCACCAAAATCACCCCAACTTGTAAATGAGCAAGGAAGTTTATGGGCAAACCTGTTTCAGGCTTCTGTTCACGATAAACAATCTCATTTTCTGTTAAGGTCTTTTCAAGACTTTCAGCCTTCTCAACCTCTTAAATTCCAACAAGACACAAATTGATTGTATTGTTGGTCAGGGCATGTGCCATCTCATCAACGCCTTTATGGATAATGGATTTTACTCTCCAAACCTCCTATAATAATAAATGAATCTAATAAATACAATAAACAATAATTAGCACTTAACATCTATAATAACATTAACAATATTTAATAAATGTTATATATAAAAAAAATCATACGAGTGGTTTCTATTTCGGATATCGAAGCTTGTTATGCATCAAAATATGTGACACCTCGAGATACGTGATCATGTAGGTGCAATAAATTGGCGCGTTATTGGAAAATATCATCTCATTTAGATATCTAGATCAATTGTTGGTTTTCACTCCATAAATATCTTATCTCTCCTAACACCCTAAAGATCTGGATAATCTGCATGAATCACCAGCCAATTCCTTTCTCACCTGCCTTGATGATTGATAACATGTGACTCTTCAATGGTGTCAACATGATCTGGAATATGCTGATATGGGTCAAACTACCGCATCACTTGATCAGGGCAATGCATTTAAACTATGTCAAAACAATGCAACAAAACATTTGTTAACCACAAGTCTCCCTCCCAACATACAAATGCAACTGATAATATCAAATCGTCGGTATATAGCATCCATATAACCTATTAATTCATGAAAAGCATATATTAGAAAATAAAGCGAAACTAAAAAATTAATGCCCAAATGAAAAAAATTAAATAAATTTATAACTCATACCTGGTAAGGCTATTGTGCTTCCAATGCATCCTAGTGGAACTCAAGGACGTGAGTGAGATTAAAGTGAAATGTTTCGCCTCATACCATCTGACATAAGAAGCAAAAAAGTTAGTATATTTTTTGTATTTAATTTATATAAATAATATTTTTATTAAAATCTTTTAGATTTTATTATAACCTAGATCATATAGAGAGTTTCATCTTGGTTTCAATGTTGAACATATTTGTCATATCCTAATTTTAGGTCACCCAAGATTTCATTTATATAATAATAATAATAATAATAATAATAATAATAATAATAATAATAATAATAATAATAATAATAATAATAAATGTATATTAAGGCCACAAATGGACAAGAGATTTGAAAATTAAAAAAAAAATAGGCCGAAAGAAAAAGGCTTAATTGAAATTAAATAAGTTGGCAGTCAATTTGGCTAAAATTAGAAGAATTAAGTAACTTTAAGGACTTAATTAGACTTTTAATAGGGGTTTAATTGAGTTAATCAGGGGTTTAATTGAAGAAAAAATTAATTTGAAAATCAATCAGGCAAAAATTAGAAGAATTGATTAAGTTTAAAGACTTAATTAGACTTTTAATGAGGGTTTAATTGAGTTAATCAGGGGTTAAATTGAAGAAAAAATTAGTTTGAAAATCAATTAAGCAAAAATTAGAAGAATCAATTAAGTTTAAAGACTTAATCAAACTTTTAATATGTTAAATTGACTTAATTAGGGGTTTAATTGCAAAGAACAGAAGGTTTAGAGGCCAATTAGGGATTTAGTTACAAAAATTCAAAATTAAGGATCAAGACGCAAAATACGTGTACATAGGGATTGAAATTGATTAAATCAAGGGTAAAATCAAGATAAATTAAAAGTTTAATAGTCAAATAAGAGTCGAATTACATAATCTAGAAACCAATGACTAATTTGTAAAAGGCTTGCGAATTAAAGTATTCCCGTCAATATTTTCAAACATGCAATTGCAAAAATTGAGAAGTTTTTGAGTTAATTAAGGATGCAAACGCTGAAATTAAAAGTATAGAGACACGAAGGAAAATTCTCAAAAAACCATAATTAAATATCCTAATTTTCAAAGTTTAGGAATAGGCAACATGTAATTTAAAATTGAATAGAAAAACTAAATGACTCGTCTTTTGGTCACTATTATTCTTCTTCTTTACCCAAAAAAACTAATCAAAAAGCCATCTTCAGATGAATGAATGTGTCGTTTCCAAACACTTCAAGGGTTGTATTCGGCACCAAAAAATTAAGAAACATTTTACCTACAAAGATTAGCCTTCTATATCAAAAGTTTATACCTCATTTAGCTCAATGAATTCAACAACATCTTGTCCCTATTCAGTTTCATCTGCGTTGATAAACTTAAGTTAATCAGTGACCAATCTTTCACTAAATAAATATGGAGTAATAATGATTCAAATCAAATGTGGTTTGTTTTCAATGATATATTTGCATCCTCTCTACATGATTCAGGTCTATTAATGATGCGTTGACATCCCAAGCTTCACAATAGTTTCTTCAAAATGCCCTAGCCAACCAGCCTTGGCTAAAGAAAAAAAACACCTATAAAAGAGTTAGCTTTAAAGTTGTTTTATCTTGCTAAGATTCAATTTAAAAGGAAAACAAATGACCTAGCCTTCAGGAATATGTTATAAAAGAGTGAGAGAGCGCCTTAACCACCTTAGTTTTTAAGGAAACCACTATGGTTTTGTAACCTCCTGGTTTTATTTTGGCTTATAAAAAAAGATGTTCCTCCACATAAAAGGCAGAGAAGAAAAGCAAGTTTTAGAGAATTGAGAGAGATACCAGAAATAATTGAAAAGGAAAGATACCAAAAAAAATAATGTCAAAAGATGGGAAGAAGAAAAAATAAAGGGAGCAGAGTGTACGAATCAAAGAGTATGAGCTGGAAGTACTAAGGATCATGAGATGAAAAAAAAAAAGAGAAAGGGGTAAGAAATCACAAATATAAAAATGGCATCATTGATTGAAAAAGGTATCCCTATTGAATTTTAAATGTTTATTGTTCATTTGTTTAAAGGTAATATGTATGTTTTAGTATGTCACATTTTGTTGTTGGAAATGATATATGTTGTTCTAACAAGTTGATTTGAATGCATAGTTTGATGTTGTTATAATTGTTAGTATCATATTAGTTGATTGTTAAAATATCAGTTATGATGCTGAAGTTTAGTTTAGTCATTTGAATTTGATTTTCATTATTGGAGATTTACTAAAATTATGATTATCAATTGTTTTCTCGATATGTTTGTTGGGTTTAATCAAGCTATGATCATGTTTAGATAGAATAAAAACAAACATTAGCTTATTATAGCTCAATGTTACAATGTCAGAGTTAGAGATATATCATTTTGAAGTTATGTGTTAAATCTAATTTAGTTGGATACATCATTTCCTTTCTTTGTTTTATTGAGTTGTTGATAGTTCAAGCAAGTTGTAGTAAGCATGTTTGAGCCATGGTTACAAGGTTTAGGTCGCTATTCTGGGATTTTAGTCATTTTCTATGTTTGGGTAGTTTTCTAGGTTTTTTTTGTCTTTTTTTGTTTATGTTTGATTGTTCATAAGTGGATAATTTTTCTTTTTAAACCGGTGTTCTAGACCTTCTAATGTGCTGCAATTGAAGCCTAAACTTATATGTTATTGTTCTTTGTTATTAATTATTTCATTTGAGGCAATTTGGATCAATCAATCCTTAATAATTTGAAGATATGGGTTTGGTTTGAGGTTGTTGAGGTTTAATTCTTGATTTTTGCAGCATGTTATCCCTTTTAAATGAGTCTTTCAATTCTAGTTTTCCATATTCTCCCTCTCTATGCTTGTGATTTGATGTAATTCGTTCTTTAGCTTTGTTTAGTCTTCTAGGTTTATGTTGGTGTTTTTCTCCTTTTTGTTGATATTTAACTAAAACTTTTGTTTGATTTTTTTTTTGTTTTTATTTTGAGTATAGGTTGTGTTTTTGGACCTTGGGCTAGGCTAGGCCAAGCCCTTTAGGTTTAAGGCCGTGTTTGGCAAGATAAAAATTTACTAAAGAAAGAACGAGTTTTATGGTCTTTAAATGGTATTTGGAAAATGTTCTTTTAAGACAAATTTCAAGCATGTGTTTTTTAGTTAAAGGTGTTTTTGACAAACACGCTCAAATGTTTTTTTTTTCCAGCCTTGTCCTTTTTTTGTGTTTTTCCATATGTAGCCTTATTTAAATTTTAATTCAATTTAATATTTTTAAGGGACTATTTTGCAATTAATTTTGGATCTTCCATATCATTTTTACCTTTTTATATTTAATATTTGGTATTGTAAACTTATATGTAAGACACTTTTCTAGAATTAAATAAAACACATTGTTTTTTAAAATAACAAAAATCTTTCTTTAAAAAAATATATATTTATGTTTTAAATTGCATACGACTAAGTTTTTCCCAAAAAAAATATCATGTTTGCATTTTTAATAAAAAAAATAAAAATACAAGAAAAAATACAAAGAATATTGCATGATTTAGCATAGAATTATATATATATATATATATATATATATATATATGTATGTATGTATTGCATGCATCATGGATTTAAGAACAAGTTTATTAAATATATATATATATATATATATATATATATATATATATATATATATATATGTATTGCATGCATCATGGATTTAAGAACAAGTTTATTAAAGCCATAGGAACTTAATTTAAATTTTTAAATCACCAAAAAAATTAATTTATTTATTTTTAATTACAAGGATTATGAACTTATATGTAATATGTATTTTTTATATTAAAAGAAAAAAATAAAAAATATATTGCAACTTTAGAATGGTTAGGCTTAACTGGTAAAGCCATGGTCCACTTTATTGGGGTGGACGTGCTTTAACCAATAGACAGACCAATGAGTAGAAAAACACAACAATGCCTTGGTAATATCCAGACAAATAAGCAAAGCAGTTTACCTCAGACAAGATGTACTAAAGATGATAGTGTCCTCTCTATATCTAACTAGTTCCTTTATCCAAACTTTGAAGACCAATTAGGATTTCTATTGACCAAAATACAAGGTGGCGACTCCAAACCTTTTTAACAATATAAAGAATAAGAATGATTTGTTCTTTCCACGCAAACCAAAATCATGATCTAGGAAGATGATCGTTGCGATGCCGCACACGTGCGACAAAATGGCAACTGCATTGGGGATTTTGGGTGGACTAAGCTTTATTGTTTTTTTGTTTGTTGTGTTTTAATTGATTAGTCTAAATATTTATTTTGAATATGGATTTTTCTTAAATTCTACTCATGTGCTTTGAAGTTTTGTATATTTTATGCATAAATTTGGATATTGGATATGGATTAATGCCTCATGCGTCACATGCTTTAAATTATTTTAAGAATACATATAAATTTCTAGGTTAGGTGGGGGATTAGTGGTCTGTCCTATTACTATTTGTCATGGTTCAGGCTCATGAAACATCTAATTCAAATATAAGTGTGCACTTGGTAATAATGGGCATACGTGTTTTAACCATCCCCCCCCCATATTGTCCTTACAGGGACCGTTAGTAGGTAGATTTAGGACTTTTTTTAAGTCTAGGTAGAAAACTTACCCATGTTTCACTTAATAGTTAGAACTTGCCTATAGGTAAATGCTCTCAAATATTCATATTGCATTAAAAGGCAAGCCTGGCCATATATATCATGTACTGCAGGACTTTGAGCTGCAATCATGATTTCCATAAAATACTCATCTTTTCAAGAATTTAGGCAAAAATTTAAAGTAGTACAATTGACTTAGAGAAACTGACCAAAAAGTGATGTTAATGGATTGTCGTGCATTACCAAGATGAATCATGTTATGAATGACATGGAGAAATTGCTACTCATCATGGGATATGTGGATGAGACCTTATTTAAAACATGATATGGAAAGATAATGTAGTTCATGAGACTCTTGGTTTAAACAACAACTATAAAAGCATTATTGAATTTTTAAGATCCTATTTATATGTGTTTTATCTTTGGAAATACTGACATGATGCCCATGTTATAATAATATAGTAGGATTTTATATTTTTCAAATGATAGTCATAAAGTTTACTTCAAACAAAGATTTGAAGACACTACTTCTAAGATACTAGATTATTATGCTTAAGGAAGGTCGACCAATATAGAATAGTTGATAAAGGATTCAAATAGAAAACATTGAATCCAAAATGAAGAAAAAATTGGAAAAAGAAAAACTAGGAAATGAATAATATAAGATAATAGCCTTTGTCATTAGTCTAAAAGATGCAAATACATTTGTAAAGTATGAGCATACTAAAATTAACCCTTATGTTGGAATTTTAGTTGAAACCATATTATCACTCAACCATTTTAGGATACACAAGAGAGGAGTCATGAGATGTTGTGCCCTAATATTGCATTTGTGGATTATCAGTCACATCAAAACACCAAAAGATATTTTTAATATTTTTTGTGGTTTGATCTAAGACCATTAACGATTGTTATAAATGAAACTTGGAAGAATCTTAATCAGAGTAACTAGCTATATTGGTTATGTACCTATATTGGTACCAAGACAGCTTGGCGGAATACAGTACATGCCAAGGACTCTAAAGTTAGCAAATTTCACTAGCTTATTTAGAAATCAATCATCTCTCAAAGAACTAGAAATATTTAGGTGAGATTGGGGAAGGCTTCTTATGGTAAAAAAAGAAGAAGGAAGAAGTGGGGTTGAGTCTTCATTCAGTCAAAATTATGTTATCTGGAAAACTAAAAGACTTTTTAGGATGGTCGAATCCGTGAATCCTAGAAGCTTTGAATTAAAAGTGGGGCCGTTACAAACAACTAAAAAGGAACCAAAAAGAAAAAGGATCGACAATAAGGAGTTGAGAAAGCAATAAGAGAAATTCCAAATTGACCTCTACAACAGCAAAGGGCAGCAACAACTTTTGAAAAAGCAGTTAAAAGAAAAGGATTAAATGAGAAACTATCTAAAACAGTAGTTAAAAGGAAAAGATGAATAGTTAGTGGGCTTGATGAAAGATATTAGGATAGTAAGTTAATGATAGAAAAGGGTTCAAATAGCCAAAGAAATAACTAAAGGTATCCAAGATGAATTGAGAATTCAAATAGCTAAGCATTATGAACTAGTCAACAAATATATGCTAATAGAAAAGGAGTTGGCCAATGTCAAGAAGTCAGTTAAAGGCTTAAAAAAGAAAACACTTGATTATTGGATTGAGCTGAGATTATTACACGAGTTTCTAAACATGTTTTTTTACTTTAGGTTAGAATTTCAGGTCAATCGAAGTTTTTTAAGGGATTGTTTCCTAGGGTTGAAATTACTAGACGAATCTCATCAAATCTATTTGTCTAGACCTTTTTCTATTGTTTGGACTATATCCAAAGCTACATAAGAAATTCTGCTAAGTTTAAATTAAGCTGGAAATTAGACACTCATACATTTTCAATGATATATGGTAGGCCTGTTAATTCATCTAGACAAAAGAGAATGACATGATTGAGGTCAACACTGAAATGTGCTAGGAATATGCGAAAATTAGAGAAATATTATTTCCTTGTGTATTATAGATTCCTTTCAATACAAGGATTCCTTAATACTCTTCGAAGCATGTGTGACATATATTAACTTACCTATTCTACAAGGATTTCATGTTAAACAAAGAGACATTTATGGCAGCAACTATTATCAATAGTTTGCAAGGATTCCATATCCATCATTGAATGTATGTAGTGGCAATGATGCTTTGGATTCTTTAGTTGTTTTTTTACCTTATTTTATAGGATTTTTGTATTCAAAAAGGAGATTATGGAAGGCTATTTAAAGTATTTCAAGCTTGAAGAGGAAATAAAATGACATCAACTTCTCATCCAAAATAAAAAATTAAAAGGCAACAAGTTTTCCTTGCTTCAAGGACAATAGTGATGGCAACAAGGCTTTGAATAAGGCCTTGTTTCAATATTTTTCTTCTTCTTCTTCACTATTGGAAGCATAGTTTTGAAACCCAACCCGGTGATCGACCCGGTCTAATGACCAGGTCACGGGTTAGACGGGTTAACCCGGGTCAACCCAAAAAAAAAACCAAACTTATTCAAAACTTGCAAATTTCAAATAAAGTTCGAAACTTATTTTTTTATCTGTCATTTACTGAACCAGAGGTCTACAAAGCATCCTCACCCTCCATGAAACCTCACATGTCAGTATTAAGTCAAAGCATTAAATGCTAGCATTTATCTAGGCGCCTCCCTTTCTTTGAATTCTCCTCCCAGCTCCATCCACTTACCTCCACTTTAATTAAATTAAATTAAAACAATTAATGAAAGGAGTATTGGGAAAATCAAAATTCACACAGTAATAATCAACACTAACCACTTTTCTAACTTTTCATAACGTGGCATATATCTATCCCTTCATTTATATTCCAACTCTGAACTCCCCTCTCATATACACGGATCACCCAAGAAGAAGACTCGCCCTTTGTCTCTCTAGCTGCGAAGAAGAAGAAAAAGAAGAAGAAAAGGAGCTCTTTTTTTTGTGAATATAGCAGTTGAGGTGAGCTCTCTGGTTGAGTTGATACACGAATGATAGGAACGTTGTGAGCGAATCTAGAGGGGCAATATCTTCTTAGATATTCCAAGAAAATGATTTTGTCATAAGAAACAAAGTTTTTGATGCTCAAAAAGAGATTTTATATGTTTTTCATGCCTGCTTAAAATTACGATTTTTTCTTCTTTTCGTTTTATTTGAATTGAAATTTAAGGGATTTACAATTTCTTTCTCTTGGTGCGAAGATATCTTTTTATTAAATGATTGGTACTTAAATGTTTCCTGATTTACTTTGAAATCCTCTGCTCTGTTTGATATCCTCAGTTTGGTTTCTGAGAAAATGTAGCAATAGAAAATGAGAGTAAAAAACTACGTTGTTTCGCATCCATGTATATAAAAAAGAGGTCGGGTCTCAGCCGGGTTTACCTGGGTCGCCGGGGTTCCGGGTTGACCCACCGGGTCGACCGGGTTTCGCCGGGCCAACTCCCAAGTGGGTTTTTACCAAGACCCGGACCGATTCCATACCCGGGTCGGCCAGGTCCCGGGTCGACCTGCCAGGCCGGTCCGGGTTTTAAAACTATGATTGGAAGCAAAGATAATTTATTCTTATGGGTTTTATCTTTTATTGTTTCCAATAGGCTTACTTTATATTAGGCTTGGGTTTGATTAATTAGCGAAGGCCCAAGGCTTGTTTAGATCCATACATTCAGGTTTATTAGTATAGGTTAGTTTTGTAAGTAAGTCAATTTAGCCCACAAGGATAGATCCATTAGGGTTTTTATTTTCAAGAGTATATATAGTTTTTGTAAAGACAAAATATAAAGACTTGATAATATTATTGTTGTGGAATTTATTCAATTTGTGTGAGAGAGATTCTCGTATTTTTTTTTGTTCTCTAATGAACTACATTTACTTATTGAAGATTAACTAGCTTCGTAGAATCTTTCATATACTTCTCGTTCATGAATTGGTATTCGTAGGGTGGGGGTTTTATATGAACCTCTTGATCACATGGTCAAGCAACACCAATGAAGTGGATAACAACTCGGAAAGCTACAATTCAGGTTTGATAGAACTTTAACCCAGAGGTAAACCCTATACCTAAGAACCAAAGGTATTGAAAAAAGACCTGGACCTAGAGATATCCTTGTATCTAAGAACCCTAATTATACTAATAATACCACAAAACTAGTTAATCTTTGATAAGTCAGAATATGATCTTTGTCCTTGCAAAGATTGTTGTGCCACAAACAAACAAAAGAAAAAATCATGTATAATCTCCAACTTGCTGCTGAAATTTGCAGCTAAAAAAAACATAATATAGTCTATTTTAACTAACTTTAATGAATCCCTTTTGGGTTGCAAGCTAATAGGCCTAAACTAGTAATTAACAAACATATGTTCAATAATAATATAAATCCCTAAACAATGTCTAATGGGCCAGAAAAAACCAAAATTAAAAATAATTATTCAACATTAATTAAATAAATAAATAATGGGTAATAAAAATAAAGTCTTCATGCTAAAATCCCTCCATGTAACCCGTATCTCTAATTTTCGCATATTCTTGGTAGATTTTCAGACCCAACTTAAAACGCATAGTTCTCTCTCTTATGGATGAATCAATGAGACTATCATATATGGTTGGAAATCTTGCGATGTCTAGTTTCCATAACAACTTGAATCTATCACAATTCCACATGTAGCTCTTGATATGTCCTAAATAGTACACAAAGGTCTTGTTTGACAGATTTGACAAGATTTGTCTAGTAAATTTGACCCTCTAAAATAATATGTTCCCGAACTCCATTTGACCTTAACATTTACCAAGATATAGTTTCATGGGTCCAGTATCTCCCTATAATATTTTAGCTTATTCTGATATACAGTTTATGAGTATCCCTAATCTCGCAAAACTGACAGCAAATATTTAAAGGCCAAATTCAAACCTGATTTGGTTCATATCAGGGTTTTTATTTCAATAGTGCTTTTAAACAGGTTGTCATTCTATCACACTTCTATTAAACATGTTTTGGCTTTTCGGGATTTGTTGTCAATCTTTTCTCAGGTTGTGTGACCACATAATCATGAGGTTCCTATCAGTTGGTATCAAAGCTAAACTTCAAAATCAGGTCATATCTTTCCGAAACATTTATTTTCTTTATGTTTTATAAGTTTAGTTATGTTTTTCAGTGTACTTTGCTTTGTACTTCGCTTTGTGTTTTTGGCATCTTAGTACAAAAAAAAATGTTGTTTTGTTTTGCTATTATTCATAAACATATTTGTAACATAGAGAGTAAAAGAGAGAGAGAGAGAGAGAGAGAGAAATGTTATTCAAGCTAGTTTCAATTCTATTGAGAAAACACAAACAATAAAGAAACTGAATCAAACCATCCTGAAATCACTTAAAACTAAATTTTATCGCAAACTGATCATACACTAGTTTTTGATAACCAGGAATCGGAGAACAATCTATAAACTGAGATCTATTTTTTATTAAGTACAAGAATACTGCATATCAAATTCAAGGTTGTTCCAGTATCGTTTGGTATGGGTTTTAATTATGTGATTAAAATTAGGTAATGAGTCAGATTTGTGTCAAGTTATAAAAACATGTTTACTACTGTTTGTTTCAACCTATTTAGTTTATTTATGTTATATTTGGGTTATTTCTTATTTGAGTCAAATAAATGTTTTCATTAATTTTTGCTTCTATTTTATTTCAAGTCTTCATATCGTCTATATTTTGTATGAATTCGCTTTGCTACTCGTGAAATCATAATCTTAGTTTTGTTTTACTTGTTCTCGGTATCTTATTTATTCTTAAGTGACTTTAGATATATTTGGATTATGTTATGATAGTCATTGACTTTGGTGTAAAGCTTGAGAACAATTGAGTGAAAAGCCTTGAATTGTTTGGAAAAAAGAGGTGTGAGTATATATTTTTATTGCTACTAATAAATTTTTACAGAGTCAAAGATTTCTGAAAATCTCGAGTCTGCCACTAAAAGCGAAAAACACCTTTCAAATGCAAGCTTTCTCCCAACAACTTGAGCTTCTGACTAAGGTGATCAATGATTTGAAAGATGATATGGCTTCGATGAGATAACAAAATAGTAGGATGGTTGGATTAAGGATAAGGGTTGATCGAAAAGGAAAACCCTTCAAAAGGCTGTACGAAATGTTAAAACTAACTTTGTTGATTTTATGGATGAAAACACAGATGCAAATGATAATGACTATAACTTTGCATTCGTGGAAAATAGAGATTGGTTTGGGCATAATCAAAGTTAAAAGAATGTTAGTTTTGGCTTGGGTGGAACTTTCAACCAAAGGGAGAACATTTTCCATACATATTCCATTGTACAAAACAAGGTGTGTGTTTTGATTATAGATAGTGGAACTTGTGTTAATAAAGCTAGCACTATCCTTGTTGGTAAACTAAACTTATGTATGATTAAGCATAATAGACCTTATAAGTTGCAATTGTTGAATAAGTGTTATGAGGTAAAAGTAACTAAGCAGGTCTTGGTTCAGTTTTTTTTTGGAAAGCATGTTGATAAGGTTTTGTGTGATGTAGTTTCAATGTATGCAAGTCACATCTCCTATTAGAGAAACCTTGGCAATTTAATTAGGACAAGCATGATAGGTTTAAAAATAGGTATTCTATTGAGAAGGATGGAAGAGCATACACACTTGTATTATTGTTACTTAGATAGGTTTATGAAGACCAATTGAGATTGAAATAAAAGTGAAGTTAAAATGGTAATACAACAATGTAAGGATGTGGTTACCATGCAAAAATATATACGAAAATGGTTAGCAAGGCGTGCATATTTGAAATTATTATCTGTTAATATTTTCATACAGTATTGTTAAAGGCAAGTGCGAGTAAGAAAAAAACTTCAAAGGTTTCAACAAGAGGATAAAGAATTTTCAATTATACCTATTCATGATTCAAGGATGAGTCATCTTGAAGAAAGAGGGAATGATACGATCTAAGTAAGGTCAAATTTGAATTTTCTTGTAAGATTTCCTACTACCTAGTTTTAGTCTATCAAGCATAACTTTTAACTTGATTGTTGGAATGAGCTGTGATTTTTACAGGAGTCCATATATATGATTTTTTTACATAGGGTAATGATTTCAAGTCAATTATATTTTTTAAAGGGATTATTTCATATAATCGAAGTTACTGGATGAATCTCGTCAAATTTATCTATATGGACCTTTGTCTACTGTTTGGACTATATCTAGAATTACATAAGAAATTCTGCTAAGTTTAAATTCAGCTGGAAATTAAACACTCATACATTTCCAGTGATATATGGTAGGCCTGCTAATTCATTTGGACAAGAGAGAATGACGTTTTGAGGTCAGGACTGAAATCTGCTAGGACTGTGCGAAAATTAGAGAAACATTGTTTCCTTGTGCATTATAGATTCCATTCAATAAAAGGATTTCTTAATGCTCTTAGAAGCATGTGTGGCAGCTATTGACTTACCTATTCTACAAGGATTTCATGTCAAACACTAAGACATTTATGGCAGCGACTATTATCCATAGTTTGTACGGATTTCATAACCATTATTAAATGTATATGGTGTCAAGGAGGCTTAGGATTCTTCTATTATTCTTTTCCTTATTTTATAGGATTTCTTTATTCCAAAGGAAGATTATAAGAGGCTATTTAAAGGAGTTCATACTTGAAGAGGAAACAAAGTGGCAACAACTTCTCCTCCAAAATAAGAAAGTAAGAGGTGACAAGTTTTCCTTGTTTTTAAGGATAATAGTGGCGGCAACAAGGCTCTATATAAGGCCTTGCTTTAGATTTATTGTATTTTATTTCTTTTTCTCTTCTTATGGAAACAAAGATAATATATTCTTATGGTTTTATCTCTTGTTTTTTCTAATAGGCTTAGTACATATTGGGCTTGGGTTTGATTAATTAGCTAAGGCCCAAGGTTTATTTGGATCCATACATTCAAGTTTATTAGTATAGGTTTTGGTTAGTTTAGCCCATAAGGGTAGATCCTTTAGTGTTTTTATTTTCAAGAGTATAAATAGTCTTTGTAAGGATAAAATATAAAGGCTTGATAATACTATTGTTGTTGAATTTAATCATCTTGTGTGAGAGAGATTCTTGCATTTTTTGGTCCTCTAATGAACTAAATTGACTTATAAAAGATTAACTAGTTTCATGGCATCCTCCTTATACTTCTTGTTCGTGAATTGGTATTCATAGGGTGAGAGTTCTTATTCCAATAGTGTTGGTGCCTTGGAACAAGTTTTCATTATGTCGCACTCCTATTAGACTTGTTTCGACTCTTTAAGATTCATTGTTAATCTTGTTGTAGATTGCGTAACCACGTGACCATAAGATTCTCATCACCAGGTCTCTCATACTCTTAACAATTCGCACCAATATGACCATATTATCTACAGGTGTTGTAAATACTAGTAATGCATGCACTACCGAAGCTACTGGAGCTGTCGAGGCTGGTGTCACCTCAATCCACTACCCTCATTGTCAGGGCTATGAATGCAAAGTCAATATTCAGTGCAGGGATTCATGTAGGTGTTGTTGTTGCTGGTAAGGATACGAATTTTTATCTTTGCTGGCCTTATAGACTGTGACACTCCAACCTGCCTCGAATCAGTATCATCCTGGAGTCTAGATGACTCCCTCATTCTTGACTGATGAGCTATCGGTGACATATGAGAGGCATTATCCTCTAGGGAGTCCTTCCCTTCCTCTTCTCATGACCTGAATGATGAACCCGTCCCCGAGTTGGAGAGGGATCTATTATTGTAGATTTTCTTGTGTGAACCATCCTGATACAATACAACAATCATCAAATTTTTGTTTCATCTCCTAAACCTAGACTAGGACTCTGATACCGACCGTAACAACCCCAATTTAATTGCACAACATTTCATGTATACATATTTTATTATCATTGAAAGTAGAAGATTTTTTTTTATATTCTACTGCAAATCTGGCAAAGTTTCCTCCAAATTCTTCATATCAAATTATCAACTTAACAACTTTCTCAACCTACAAATAACAAATTCAACATTGGCCCACCATCCGGGACTTTCTTATTTAAATTAAAGCCAACCACAAGAACATCTTCTACTTTTTCTTCACTATTCACTCAAATAAATCAAGTATTGTGTTATTCAATAAATATTAAGATAATTAAATTAGTTGCAACGTGAATCAAGTTACACATTCATTTTAAAGTAAAAGTAAATCTAAAAAAGAAATACAACATAATTATAGACATTCTTACAAAAAAAAAATTACTTTAAATACATCTCTTATTTAATTTAAATATACATATATTTTTTCATACAAAACTGCATTACAAAAAAAAAATTATTTTCTTCCATTACATCATTAGATTTGAAGAAAAAACAAAAACACATACATGATCTACTACTCGGCAAGATATTGCGAGGTACCTAAGAATTTATTTAATACCAAATACAATCATTTTAATACACAATGATTCTTTATTATTATCTCTTCTATATATTTACTATATCAATTTCTAAACAGTTAATTTTTTATTTTACCTTTAACCTTACAAATCAATATAATTAGCACAATTTAAGGACATATTAATGTCCTCTCTAGCTCAAACAGGTATTTGTTTGATTACCAATTTTATCAATTTCTCCAATTGTCTATTAACTAAACTACTAATCTCGTTAATCAGAAAAACTAGTTTTTTCAATAACCCATTAACCAGGACACTAGTCACATTAATAAGGATAACTAGTTTCTCCAAAAACTCATTAACCAGGACATTAGTCTTATTAATCAAGGTTCCTAGCTTCTCCAATAATTTAACATTTTTCAAGTAAAATCAAGATATATTCAAAGAAAATTCCAATTATAATTTAGATAATATTTTAGTTTTAAGATATCAAATACCTACCCAATATCTAAGCGTGTAAAATAATTCTTTGCTGCTGAGTAAGTTTTACAGCCTCTCCTGTACCAGCAAAAATAATATATCATTTGTCATTCATTGACCATAAATTTCAGTTTCATTTTGCATACATATTTCGTGTTCTCAATTCAATGCATAGAAAAAAAATTTCAAATTCTTACCATGCATAAATGTCCTTAAATAACTCATTTTTTATTTTATTTTTTGACCTCTAATCTACACAACTCTTCACAATTTTACATACCACTTAAATTAACCAAATCCAGTTCCTTTACATAAGCTTTGCCGAATTTCTTGTCCATGACGAGGGTAAAAATTCTCTTTTTAATTCTTCACCATTAATCTATTATTAAGTTCTCGGATATTTCAGTTGAATACTTTTAAACATAGTTTCCTTATCAATGGTGTCAAAAATAAAATCCTTCCATTTTGAACAAGCATTGGCCGACACTCTGTGGTAAGAAAAGTGAGGTTTTTCTCTTTTTTTTTCTTTTTTGTGAACTTCATATCTTATCCACCTATTAAAATACATACTAATTTAATTCCAAACAACTCCAAACAATTTTACTGACAAATTCCAATGCCTTATTTTTTCTTCCTCGGCAGAATCCAACTATAGTTTTCTGACTTGATGGCCAGCCCGGTTCAAGATCCGGATTCCGGGTTGTTTTTTTAAATCAAAACAATATTATTTTAGTAAAAAAAATAAAAGTTAACGGGTTGCAATCGGGTTTTTGACTGGGTCTTATCAGGTCACACCGGGTTTTTTCTTTCTCTATTTTTTCTTTAACCTGGTCCGGTTCCAGCCTCAAATCGGCCGGGTCCCGGTTCGACGAGCCGGGCCGAGCCGGATTTCAAAACTATAAAACCAACAATTGATGAGGGATTTTTTTTTTCCCCTTCCATTCTTTAAATTAAATCATCACCCAACCTTATTTCATAATAACAAGCATTATTTAATTACAATAGCAACATTTCTACAACCAAGCTCCACAATTCAATTCTCACATAACACTAACTCTCAATTCTTCAACATATCACGAAATCATTGAATCAAGTGATGAATACAAGAAAATCAAGTTCCCTTCACTCTTTCTTTTCTTCTCTACAATCCCCCGAAACCCTAACTCTCAATTTATTTTCAAAAGAACCTACTAAACCACCCAGTCACCTCTTTTAATCACTTATGTATCCCTTACTCACTCGAATTTTGCCTTTCTTTGATGGATTTATCAAGAAACAAGAAGAGAAAATCAAGCAGTTCTCACCCTCTCTTCTTCCAATCAAGTCGTCATCAACATGAGAGAAAAAAGTATTTATAGTCCAAAATTTTTATCATTTGCACATTGATCCCATGTGTCTTATGTATCTCATTTGGTTCCTACTAAAATAACACTTTGAATTCAAAATTAATTCCAACAATTGAAGCTGCTACATCGCCACTGCACAATTTGCATTAGCATTATGAGCAGCTCTGGTAAATTTACCATTTTTGTTTTATCCATAGTGATATAAGCAAATGCATGTTGAGAGGCATTCTACAGAAGAAAAGGAATGTGAACAGAGAACACTCTACTCAATCAGATTGAAGAAAAATGGAAAACAAAGATGAAAAGCTGACCCTTTTATTGGTTGCAACAAACAGCCTAGCCATTAATGTCCATTCAATCTTTAGATTTGCCTCTTCTTTGTATCTTTTGATATTCAGTAGCTAAGAATTTTGTATCACAGAAATATTTTATTTCAATCTTCACGGCAAGGTTTTTGGCGATCAGAAAGTCCGGAAGAACACTGTTTGTTTTGTTTTGTTTTGTTCGTGTGGAACTCCCTTTATGAAGTATTACCATATAAATGAATACCAGAGACAGAAAAGGAGAAACAAAATCAGTGATGCTAAAATGGATAAATCATATCAAAATATATCTAATCCTTAAAGATGCTTTAATTTGTCCAGCACTGCCCCCCTATATCACTCTCCAAGCCTGCATTATGACATCCAAATTGATCAGCTTGGTTATGCTTCGACTTATTTCATAAACCAGGAGAAGCCACCATAGACGGATCTTAATCTGAAAATTTCTGGAGAAAAAGGGTGGGGTGGGTGGAAATTAAGGAGTGGAATCATATTTCTCATGTGAGAATCATATTTTGATTGAATTGGAAACAAGGGGAACCATGAAAAACGATTTTTAATCTTCTTATCCTCATCAACTTCATAATTCTCAACAACCCTGAAGGAAGCTAACATGAAACCCCTCCCTCCCATGGAATTATTGATAGTCCCCACTTACGTCAAATCACTATCTATATTTCTTTTATGTATCAGGGTTGTAACTCCCTACTTGAAGTTTAAATTATTCTTAGCAAGAGTAGTGAATATTCTAGGCGAACACAGGGAAAGTGCTTTCATTACATTTTGTTTTTATCACAAGAATGATTTGATTTCGGA
>Ga0325402_1001632_pt1 | contig 18696 bp, 8 predicted proteins | sample PopdelMetagenome_22_FD_207212 | JGI IMG/M metagenome (GOLD analysis project Ga0325402, IMG submission 207212) | Populus deltoides microbial communities from Bellville, Georgia, United States - Xylem-PdKOR-R3 | ecosystem: Host-associated > Plants > Phyllosphere > Stem > Wood/Secondary xylem...
TAAAAAAACACCAAAACCCAAACCAAAACAAAAACACCCCCAACCCCCCCCCCCCCCCCCAACCCCCCCCCCCCCCCCCCCCCCTCGATGATTAGACAGCAACAAAGTTATGCCTGCTTTTTTTTTTTCTTTTTCTTTTTTTACCATCAACGGTAACAAGTTCATATTTTTAAATTTGTGATTATAAATATTCAACAAATATAAGATTTCTACTTTGTTCTTTATTATAAATTAATTAAAAAAAATTAGATTAATCTTTTTGTTAATTTTTTGAGAGATATAATTTTCAATTTTTATTTTGTTAAAAATTTATTTCAAGATTGTGATTAGTTTTGTTTTAATTTGAGAAACAATACTTATAACAAAATAACTTATTTTAATAATAAATAAATATAGTTTTTCCTGCTTATTTCAAATCATTCATACTCTTACAAGAACTTATTTTAATTACCTTTATTTTTAATTAAAAAAACATATATAGTTTCCTTTTCTTTTCTTTTCTTTTCTTTTTCATCCCACAACTTTTGTTATTTATTTTTTCTTTATTCATAGGAGCCTAGTTATCTTTGTTCATCTAAGCCTAGTTATATTAAATCTTAGGGTAACTTGATAATTTATTGATATGGATTCTAATTTGAGCTAGCTTAAGGGGAAAAAATAATTTTTTTTTTTAAAATCACGTCATTTCAAGTTTACTTTTCATTTCAAAAAGTGATGATATTTCAATTTTTAAAAAATAATATAGGTGTAAAACAGGGTTAACTTACTCGATGAATGACTTAGATTTTGGATCTAGTGGATTTACGTTAATTTGAATTAACCTAACTATCAATAACTTGAATGGACAAGATGGATTATTAACAGAACTTAAGGTGTGTGGGGGAAAACATTGTTGTTATGCCTTTAATTACCTTGGATTATAATAGTACATTAAAGTCTTTGCCCTTCACAAAAAATACACAAAGTTGTCTTTCAGGAGTAAAATAATCTTGTTATCTAGGTTCATTTGTCATTTTAGATTTGTTGGGGATATCTCATTTTTTTCATAATTTTTTGCACGGTTAAATTAGTTGGTAACACTTAAAAGAAAAAAAAAAACTTTGGCCCAAAGGCTTTTTGGATATTTCTTTTTTACATGCACAATGTTACTACTCTATTGCTATCGAAATAAAAATATCTTAGGCCTGACTTTAAGGGCATACTAGTTATTTCACTTTGAGTTCTTTTGTTTTTGCAATTATCATATGGTCTTAGGGATGATTTGATCATTTACTTAATAAATCAAATAATAAAAAAGAAAAAGAAATAGTCACTAGCACATTCATAGAGTGCGCTAAAGAGTGGGTCACCTCATTGTCTTTGAACATCCATGGTGGCTCACGACGGTGAAAAACCGTCTTCCTTGATTTTTTTTATTTGAAACGGCGAGGGCTACCTTCACCGACGATGCATATGGCTTAATTCCTAATGGTTTGGCTGTGATTGACTCTTTTTTTCCATTTCTTTTCTCTTTTTTTTTTGGTTTTCATGCCTTCCCTTGCAACATTTCACAACAACTATCAATTTCTTTCTCTTTAGGATTTCATCACTATTATTTTAATTGCAAATTTTTTATTTGAATTAGTTTATAGAATTGAATTTGTTTTTTGATTTCATTCTTAATGAATGAATTTGGTCCTCATTTTTTTTATTGCTATTTATTTTATTTGGGATGATTTTCAAAATTATTTTTTTTTTACAATTTCATTCTCCATTATATTGGCATATTAGATTTTATCCGTATTTTTTTTATTGCTATTTTTTAACCTTAGCAAGTTTTTTAAATTGTTTTTTATTTCATCCTTATAATTAAATTGAGCTACTTGATTGATGGGTTAGGACTTTGAGGGAATAACCGAAGCTTAGGAGATTCATTCAAGATCATTTGTTGTTGTTGTTTTTTTAAATCATGTTTTTTAATTTCATTATTTGATATTTGATTTAATTAGATATTGGACTTTGTATTTTTTTTCTTTATATAGGATTTTTAACTGATTTTAAAAAGATCTCAGGTATTTTTACATTTCTTTCTTTATTGAGTTTAGTTTCTTTTTAATTTTTTAATTAAATTAGATTAATTTCTAGATATTTAGTTTTTTAAAAACATATATTGTCTAATATATTATCATCTCTATTTATTTTATTATTTTTTAAGATTAGAAAAAATATCACCCACATCATAACACAAATATAAAAACTATTAACTATAACTCTGAGGAGTGTAGCTGAACTGATCAAGCTCTGCATTTGCTTCCTAGAGGTCACCAGTTCGAGTGCTACAAATCTTAGAATCACTAGAGAAGTACTTACATGATCGTTAATTTAAGAATCCATATGATTAATTAAGGTAAACTTAAATTGGCTCAAATACCTATGTTAATAAAAAAACCACTATCTAGTGTTCATCTATGGTTGGAAGTTTGAAGGAAGATAATTTATATATATATATATATATATATAAACATGCGAAACATCACTTTCACGTGATTTTGGGTGATCAAATCTAAAAAATAATCTGTCCATTAATTGAGCATCTTTAAAGAAGAGAGACAAGACTCACCGAATTCTAACATGGAAACAGAAAAAAACAAGAAAAAGCAAAAAGGACAATAGAAAAGAAAATGATAGCAGAGCCCAATCCTGACACTATCCTGACGCTATCAATGGTAACAAGATCACCAGCAGACCGAGGCACTAAAGTCACCACAAGGGTATCCGTTGGTTTATTTTGCGGGTGCATGAATGTCAGAAGTAATAAAATAATGAGTATTGTACCATCGAAATTTGTAAAAACTTCTACTAACTTTCAAAAAATTTAAATTGTGATGCAGGAATTGAATGTGATAGTTTATGAAATAAAAATTAAAAGCAATAATTAACAATTAAAAGTAATAATTAATTAATTAAGTATTATTGAATTCAATTCTAATGGATTTTAAGATTTTTGACTTACCATAATTATTTTTATATGAATTTTCTCAATTGAATAAATTATTATTAGTATTGATAATCAGGTTTTTCTAATTTAAATATTAATCTCTCTCGTGCATCAATTAAATATTTCAACGAGCAAACTTTTTATACTCTACGAATTTCTTGAACTTGTCAAAATTTATTAAATACCTTAAAACCTTTAAAGATTATAAAAGTATCAAAGATATCTCTATCATATAGATTCCTTAAGGTATTTCAAACAAAGGCTAAAATAATTATTAGATTTTCAAAATGGTGATGAACACTTGAAACGGAGTTGTATAACTCCCGTTACAACCCGAAAATCAATCAGTACTCAGCTTTAATTCTAGATTCTGCCTACTCTAGTAATTTAGTATCTGAAAACACATTAATTTTCCACGAGGTCAATAATTCAAAAGGGCATCCAAAATTCTTATTAACTTGTGCAACACATATGAAATATTTCAAAATAAAACAAAAATAACTGAAAATATACATGGAATAAATTCCCTTATCAAATACCCCTAAACTTGAATGTTTGCTTGCCCTCGAGCAAAAAGAAAATCATGAAAACAAAGGGCAAAAGCTTAAGATAAGTTCAACATTCAAGGGTTCCCTTATGCAAACATTGACCTCTTGACTTACTTCATAAACAATATCTGAGAAAGGAAAACTAACCATCCATACTTTTTTAGTTCAAACCTCAGTACAAACTCCCAACTTAATCATGTGTATTATACGACTATCAGAATGAATCATGCACATTCATCCTGCAATTACTCTTTCTTGCTTTTACAAACAAGGTAGCAAACTTAGAGAGATAAATTCATAAGGTAGATGACACGATCAAAAGATTGATTTCTTATCCCAAGTACAGGAGTGTCGAAATAATAAATAACCCGACAAGACCGGAATCGAACCATAAGAAGGTGAACTATATAAAATTATAAACAACAAATGAAAAGGAGTTGAAGAGAACTTTTGAGATGTGATATTGATGTGAGTATTAATCAAATATAAAAGTAATTGTCGAGGTTAGATGATCCATTAATAGTATTAAAAATAAGTGTAGTATAAACTCTTTTTATTAATCAATTGGAAATCACATACAAAGGAGGTTCCAATCAGATAATTCATTTTTAAAATCAAGTTCTTATATTTTTTTTAAATGTCTTCTGATGTTATTATTTTTATTTTCTTGGATGTCTTATGAGATGTTCCTGTATTATTTATCTTTTTTTTTATTTCCGAGTAGGGACTTTTTCTTATGGTGTATTAGTTTCTATCTTCATTTTGGAGTTTCTTCCATGTATATATTTGAATCTCCAGCTTTATAAACTAGTATTACATCATATTTAGACTCATTTCTAGGGCTATCTTCATAATGATTTAGAGAACTATCTCCATGAGTATTCATTTCATTAAATAAACTTTAGCTTAAGATCATCCTGATCCTTAATCCTTGATCATTATGGTAACTCTTATCTTTTGTTTACTACCATTCACTCAAGGCTATTGAATAAAAAAGCTTTAAATTTTTCATTATCACTTCTAGGCTAATTAAAAGTAGTTTATAGATAATAATTACACTCAAACTTTTCAATACCCCTTTTTATGGCCAAAAGTTCCTTTTTATTAGAGTAATACATGCACTCAATACCTTTAAAATCCCTTAATGAGTATCTGGATAACATTGTTTCCCTTCCCTTATTTCCCAATACTTATCAGAAGCATCGACTTCAAGTTTTAAATTATTAGAACCTAAAGAAAGTTCTAAATTTTGCTGTCGAAGAATTATTATCTTCGGTGGTCCATTATTACTCGTATATTTTTTCTAGCATTTCCTGCAATGGTTTTACTTTTTAATATATATACATATATCATCATCATAGATTAGGCATCCCAATTTTTATTTTTTATTTTTTCATAAAGCTGACATATATATTGATGATCACATGAGTTTGAATCTTTATCTTGTCTCATGCGATTATCATCTAGGTATAATAACTAATAAAGTCCGAGTTAATTTATTATACCAAGATTGATTTTGAATGAACCTTTGTTTTAGGTTAAGATTTCCTCTTCATCTTCTATCCTTAACTCTTTATATATTAACGTATATATATTAAAAGGGTTCGGCTTTTCACTATATTAATAAATAGTGAAAAGCCAAGCTTTTTCATTTGATCTTCAAAATCTTTCGGGAATTTTTTACTTAAATTTCAAACTTAGTTTTTTTTTTTAATTTCATCCTTCAACATTTGATTTACTAGATATAAAACTTCATAATTTATTTTGAATTACTTTATATGGAGTTATCTCGGTCTCATAATGGCCAAGACATAATTTTTATAGGTTAGTCGTGTTGATTCGAGTTATTTTTTTATCCTTTTTTCAATTAATTTATTTCTCATCTTCATTCTTCAACGTTGAGTTAATTGATAATTGAGCTTCATAATTAATTTTTATTTGCTTTCTAAGGGATTATCATGGTCTAATGACTCATGTTACAAGTTTTGTGGATTACCCATGTTAACTCAGGTAATTTTTTTTGTTTAATTAATTTCTTTTCTCAAAGTTATCCTTAAACACTGGATTGATTAGGAATTGGGTTTTATAATTTTTTTTCTTTCTTTCTATGGAGTTACCCCTGTCTCTTAACCTAAGTTGACTCATGTTATTTTTTGTTTTTTTTTAAATTAATTTTTTTATTTAATCCTTTAAAATTGGGTTCTTTGGGAATTGGGATTTATAATTTTTATAATTTATTTTTTATAGGGTTATCATGGTCTTATAACCCAAGTCGCGGGTTAAGCTAGTTGACTCATAATCCCCCCCCCCCAACGCACCCTAATGAGACTTTCTTTATTTATTTGAATTTTAGGGTAGTTGCCTTCTAATCGACTTTTATTTGATTTTAAAGATAGTCAACTTCTAATAAGACTATTTAGATTTGATTTAAAGGTTGGTCACTTAATAACATAGACCCATTTAAAGTTTTTATCAAGGTTTGTCACCTAATAACATGAATCCATTTATAATTTCTAACAGGTTTTTTGTCAAGATTGGTCACCTGATAACATGGACTTGTTTAGATTTCATTCATTATTTACTCTTTAGTCAACCACTTTGGTTTGGTCATATTAAAAAAAAAATCTTTTCTAGTATTATGTTTCTTTACAAACTTATTATACAAAGTCAAAAGAAAATTAATTTTTCAATGATTGTCGTAAGTATTATAAAGAGAGGATAACTATCATAACTTATTTTTTACCCCTAATTTCTCTATTTTTAATTTTATTTTTATGATAATAATATAAATAAGAATAAAGAAAAAGTAAAAAAAAAACATAAAACATAAAAAAAAATTTAGGGATGAAATAAGAAGAAATAGAGAACAAGGGACTAAGGTGATTATGGAATAAAAAAATAATATGGGAGACTATGCAAAAGAAAAAAAAAGAAAATTAAATTGGAGAATCAATCAAAATTAAAAAATTTATGAAAGAGATCCTATGAATTAAGAAGAGGAAATTAATTAATTAGGAATCCATGGTTAAGGAGGAAAAAATATAATTATATAACATTATTTTTACCTTAATTACCAATAAATAAAAAAATGATAGTTTTCCTTAATAATCAAACATTTTCCTTTTGAAAATAAACTATTCACATAAAGGAACATTACTATTCAGGCTATTTAATCATGGGTTAGCAAATAATAATTCTTTATAGGCCTAAAAGTTAGTTTACATCAAGCCTAAATCCAAACCTTGGTCGTGCCGAGTTGAGCCGAGCGAGCCTAAAGCCTATATGGCCTAGGACTTCTCTTCTCTAAAAACTTTAGTATTATATGGGTCTAATTTTAATTATTTAACTTCTCACTATATAAACCACAATAAAATCTTATAATCTTTAAATGTGAAATTAAAAGCCTTTAGGCTTATCCTATGGGTTGATCCAATGGACCAATGAAAATGAATGAATTGTTAAAGAATAATATAAATCATATCTTGAGACCTCACCTAACAGATTAAGCTATTGGGTTGAAATGATTCTTTGATATAGTATAAGAGCCTTGATGACCAAGCAGTTACAAGTTCAAATCTCACAATCCCTATTTATTTGATAAAAATTAAGCACAAGATAGTGTGAGTTTGTGCGAGTTTCAAGCTCAAAGAGCTTTCACTTGAGGGTGTGTGTTATAGAATAATATATATTATATCTTGGGTTAAGATGGTTCTTTGACATGAATGTCATTAATAGAATAACCACATGACTGGAAAAAAAATTGTTTAGTCCCCAATATTTTAGATAAGTTCTTATTAACTCATTAAATGTGTATTTGAGTATCACTTCTTTTAACAACTTTAATACTAAGTCCAAGTTTACTAATATTTGTAGTGTATTTTGAACATTGGTATCATAGCCTAGTTAATAGGCAATTAAATAGATTAAGATAGGAAAACCTAGGAAAATATAGAATAAACCATTACCTTCAACCTCTAATCGAGAAATAAATAATACTAGTTGCAATGTTCGGGCGGTGCCGTGAGTTTGTAAAGTAAATATGATTGATATTGTTATAATTGCCACAAAATATTGAATAAGCAAAAGCATTTGAAGTCGTGCTGAACCAAAGCTTCACGAAGCTAAAAAAAAACTGTGTTGGTGAACTCAAATTGAATGAATATTAGCAGATTTTGATGTGTGAAAGAGTGTAATTATATAAAACTGATTGATTAACTAATTATATTTAAAAAAGTTGGATCATACATGTATTTCTTTATATAGACATAACAAAAAACGTAACAAAAGCCATGTATTCTATTAGCGAACAACAAAACGATGTCACATTAATGTTAAGGTGCAACAGTTCATTGCACTAGAGCCAAGCATGGAAGGCAGAGCGCAATCAGCAAATCCTTTGTCACAGAGATAGTTGTAAGCGGAGGAACCAAAAAAATTTCAGTAATTTTCCCAACCATTATAAAAGTGGCAACATCATTCCCATCTAACCACATAACCAGCATCATTGCCATCATTATTCCAGCCCTTTTTGGTCATCCTTTTCTAAGGTAGAAGGTTCATTTCGAACCCCAAATACTTTTTGAATTATTATTTTGTTTTATTATTGATTTTTTATATGTTTTATGATGAGGTTTGGATTAAGCAATGTTCATTAAATGAATATTTATGTTGAATAAAAATCATGCTTATTTAATTATTTTAATTTGTGTTATGATGAGATTTGGTGATATATTGAATCATGTTCATGAAATTGATTTTGTACTGGAATGATGATTACATACTTATTTTCATATGTAAGGATTATATGAAATAACATGCTTAGACTTTAGTTTAGCCTTCTGCATGTGTTTGTGTTTATAATTTATTGTAATTTTATTCATCTAAAATTGGAGCTCTTATATGTTTATAATGCTTTTAGTGTGCGATTAACTTTGTTTGATTTTTCTTTATTTTATTGGTAATTACATAATCCTTATCATTCAAAGCATAAAAAAATATATCACCATCATCAAATTTTGCACATGGCCAAGTCCTTTAAAAATATTGAAAAAAACAAGAAAAAAAATCATTTTGCATGTTTAACATTGTAAAAAAAGAAAAAAGTTTGTGTTTTTAGCATTATTTACAAAAACAAAACAAAAACAAAAAATATGGACTCAATATAAGTCATTTCTCTAGATATCAAAGGAGTAGCATATTCTCCTTATTTTCAAACAAGCAAAGATTTTCAGTCCAATATTCATTACCATCAAAATTAAAAGTATTAAGAATTTTCAACATAATATTCACTGATGTCAAAATTAAAATGTTATTTTATATTTAATATTCACCTGTTACATCAGAGAAAAGATCAGGAATATTAGTTTCACTTGGCAAATACTGCAAGTAAAAATCAAGTATTATACCGTAAGTGAACCTCATTGAAACCCCTTTCTTAGACCTTTTCTAGGATTTTGGTTGGCTTTAATGAATCTGATACAGGCCTATGGATCATTCACTGACATGATTTGATCGACAGTAGTCACACAGGGAGATAAGAAGTGACTAACCTTAGAATTGCCAATTCATCAAATGTTATCCAAAGATAATTACTAGGAGTGGAAAAATTAAACAAGACTATAGAATGGCTAGGTTTAACCTTCAACTCAAGATTTAACACATAATAGTAGACTCATTATCACCATATAAATAGATCATCGGTAAATTAGGCACAATATATTGTTAGGAATAAAGACAATAATAGCAATGGAGCTTACCTCAAGTAGCATGCTTTCGAGTGATAGTATCTTCTCTTTAGCATAATCAATCTCTTACCTTAGATCTTTGTTAATCGATTAGGATTTCTAGTTACCATAATATTAGGTGGTGACTCTTATTTCTAGTTTTGACCTCATTTTCCAAACATAAAATAAGTTTTTTTATAGGATCACTATGATGTCGGGTGCAACACTTATAATCACAATTTAAAGATTATTTATTATAGATTTTAAGGCATTTCTCTTGTTTATGAAGTATTAACTTCATGTTATATTTTTCAAGTTACAAACTTAAGTAAAGTTTGACTTAGATTTTGTATGGTCTACAGAGAGTTCGATATTGTCTTCTAGAATTATTTTTTTGTTGTTCTTGTTGGTGGCTTGAATATTCTTGGCTATTAAGGTTATTTTTCAAAATGATCATCAAGATTTCAATATTGACTTTAAATACACATTCCAAACTCATCAAGATCTTTGTTTAAAATCTCCATAAGTTTGAGGGGAACAAATCAAGGCAAAATGTTTTAGACTGTAATCCAATTAATACACTCATCAGTCATCATCAGTTATAGAGAAAAATCAAGTACCGCATCAAATAATGAAATCATATATTCTAAATAATTGGAAACTTTAATGTATTTCAATAATTGTGTGGTTGTATTATTATATATACATTTTAATTGATTAATTGTGAATACACGTCCTATTAAAAAAAAGTTGTCATTTTTAACAAATTCTTTGACCCTCACGTAATCTATTTATCTATATATATACTCATAGATAGTTTAGAGTATTATCGTTTTCAAATTAACCTTGTTTAGATTTGCCTTCCTTGATCACACAAGAATCTACATGGCTCGTTTAGCCACACTTGCACTCATTTTAGTTCTTGTATCCTTTAGCCACAGTCCAGAGGCTAGGAAGCTTTTGGAAGGCAACTTGGTGTTGAATAGGCTTTCCAAGGGCGCCTCTCCTAGAGGTGAAGGCAATCCAATCACTTCTAGTTCTAGTAGAAAGCTCACCACTCTTCATCTTGCTGAGACCGAGAGATTTCTGCTACCAGCTCCAAGTCCTGGAATCGGAAACTAGTGTGTGGTTGTAATAATAATAATAATAATAATACAATTTTAAGCTTTGGCTTGTGACTTATCTTTCTAAATCATAGTCATTTAAATTAATTTGAATGAAATTGTCTGTGACTTGAATAAGTTTCTTATATATTTAAATTTGAAATTGAACTCTAGGTATATAAATATCAAAGAATATCTTAAACCATTAAAAAGGAAAAAAATCATCTTAGAAAAATACAATATTTTATATTTTTGGGTAAATTAATGAAAAATACTTGAAAATGGTTTCGATGGTTTGTATATATGATAAATTAAGTGTCAAGAGAAGAATTAATTAGTGGTGAGGTTTATGATTTAATGAAAAAAAATAGTGGTCTAAATTTTGTCTTCCTTTAAGAACCATAAATTAACTCTTTTTAATTTAAATTTTTTTATTGTAATATATTTTTAATGATCAAATTTTTTTTATATATAAGTCAAATATGAAAAATAAAGTTAAGAAGAATAATAGAGTTAAATTAATGTAGACAGTAAATTTGTAACTATTAATTTTTTTTTATCTAGTTCATGGTTATAACTATTAGTTTTTTTTATTATTTTGATCCCTAATTTTTTTATAGCCTTTTTATTGTAGTTCTGAACTCCATCCCACCAAGCCCACTAAAGTATCCCTAATTGATGTCTCAATTGCACGGATTATGACAAATCATAAATATATATATATATATATATATATATATATATATATATATATATATATATATATATATATATATCATTTCTAGAAGGATGAGATTTAAATACCAATTTATAAAATTTTCTATATTATTTAGACAATCCCATATTATTGTAACTTACTTAAAAAAAATTAAATATGAAAGATTTCTAGGGTTTGGATTTCATCAATCAAATTATTTTAATGAGTTTAAATGTGATTGTTTGCATTTATATTTTGCTAATTATAATGACTAAATTCTTTTTTTTTTAATGGGATATCCTCTTTCAAGGTGTAACACCTATGCTTTTATTAATTCTATGTCTACTTTCATGATCAAATAAATTAATATAAATTCATTATGGTTTCTGGAATTCTTAAATGAGGTCACAAAAGTGTGTGTTTATTTCTTACTTGTATTAAATTCCAAAATTCATTACTTCATTCAATATCTTAAACATGCAATCTATTGCCAATAAATTGCATGAATAAAAACCAAAATCATCAAATTATAATTAATAAAGGATACTTAATATAACTATATTCAACTCCTGATAAGAATTAAATGACTACATCTGGGCTTGTATTGTTCTGATTTTATAACTCCAGATATATGCTAAAAACAAAGTAGTGTCAAGGCTGCAATAACTTCTGGACATATTCAGATTTTTTTGTTTCTTCTAAGTTTTGAGCTTTAAAAGGCAAAATTAGATTCTAAACTCTGTTTAAAGTTTTCAACCCATCTCTTAGATTTCTAGGAAGCTAAGGAACATCTAAACTTACAGTATGTAACTTTAGTTAGAACCCAAAAATCAAATAATGTTCTTGTTTGATTAGACCATACCAACTAGGACTTGTTCTCTAGGCTCTTAGCCTATTTTCTTCCTCTTCACATCATCCTAATTTTCAACCTAATTTAATAATTAAATACCTGTAAAATACCAAGAATTCACAATAAATAAATAAACACCTAAAATTCTAGACAAACAAGCTAAGAAACATACAAAATAATCTAAATAAAAAAGAATTAGTACTAAAAGATATTATGACCCTGACCATGTGTTTAGTAGGTTAGACCTAATTAGCGGGGGTCAATTCAATGTGACGTTGTCTTTTCGTTTCACTCCCTAAACTTTATTTTTTTTCTTTAACATTTTGCTGTTTCTCATTTGAGCCTGATCAAGTTAGGCAGGAGTTGAAACAAAAAAAAAACATTTAGATATTTTTTAGGAGCCAAATTAGGTTATAAACAGGTTTGATCGAGTCACAATCGGGTCTCTTTGTAACAGTTCGACTGTACGACTTGCTCAATGTTAAAAGATCCAAACATATCCTCTCTATTTGAGGGTAAAGTTTTTTATATATATACCAAAAATTCGGCAAAGTTTCGTTTGTATTTAGGACATCCCAAATTATCAACTACTATCAATTTACTCAATCAACTCATCATCACAAGGTCCCATAATTCCGAACCTTTAATCAAACATCATAATTCAACACCTCATACAATCCACACAATATATATATATATATATATATATATATATCCTGCGAGTAAGTTCAATATGAACATAGTCTACATATCATATCATAAAATTTAAAAGAAAAGGAATACTAACATGTAAAGAAAGCGTTTACAACATAATAAGTGTTCTTAAACATTTCAAAATGGTTAATTACAAGGTAACTAAAATACTACATTCTAAGCTGAACCTTTATAAAAATACATCAAGGTTTACACAAAAGTATACTACATAAACGCGTTAATTCCCTTTAGTTTAAGTTAAATATTTACATAAGCTTGACAAAGTAGAGTCTTAAACTAATGATCTCCCTGGATATTTGATGGACCTGATACATAAATAAACATACCATTATGTTGATAAAGAATATATATATATATATATATGCTCATGTAATGTATACGAATGAAGTATTAATTTTTTATCGGATCCATAAGAATTCTAACAGATAACTTATATATATTATTTGTAAATTTTTTAAACCCAATTAACACTCATTTGCATATTCTTAATTTGGATACTCTTATTTACTTGCGTGAACTGGGTGACCTTGTAAAGTCTAATCTTGAAATTCATTTCCCAGCAATCATATCACGGATGCCATTAGCTGAAGCTAATCTTGTAAATCATCTCCCAGCATTCCTATCATGGATGCCATTAGCCGAAGCTAATTTTATAATTCATTTCCCGACGACCATATCACGGATGCCATTAACCGAAGCTAATCTTGTAAATACGTTAGGCTTTAATTACATTGAACACGATATTTATTACAATTACATTCACTAGAAGAATTTTAAATTGTATAAGTGCAAATAAGAGGGAAAATCACGCACCTGCTTCGCCTGTCTCGCGACCTCCCCTAACAGAAGATCTAATCCTGGTTGCTCCTCCCGGTACGAATTAAGATTTTGATCTTCAACCAGTTGAAGGGTTTTAACTCCCTCCTTTCTTTTCTTCTTGTTCAACTTCTTGGTAATCCATTGCTCTCAAGTGTTTATCTCATCTATAAACCCTTAATCTTGGATGGGTTCTTGAAATTTTAGTGTTTCTCTCTTGATTTCGCAAGAATGGGTATAAAACTCTCTATTTTCTCTCCTTATAGTTCATGCAGATTTTTAATGAGGAGAAAGTACTTATACTCTATATTTTCCCTTATTTGCATTTTGGCCCTCTTTTCCTTTAAGTGTATTATTATTCTCTTCAATTAAATCCAACCCTCAACAGTACTGAGTTTATTATAATGTCTCAAATTATTTCACCTAGAAATTTATATTCAAAAATTTCTGAATTCCTATTTTTATTTAACCATATACATGAATTTCTTCAGTTTTATTTATTTATTTTTACTGGGGTTTACACTCTTGGTCAAACTAACCACGTTGAGTCAACTTCAACACGATTAGATTTAAATTATTCTTACAACTTTTTTTATTCAAAAAATAATATTGACACGTAATTAAATAATGTTGAATGACCTCGCACATCACAACATCATTTTTTTTGTTTGCATTCATCGGTTAGAGTCCTAATTCAGTCTTTGTTTATCATTAACACATATAATTATCTATTTATTTTATTTAGCACAATAACCAAGTTTTTAATGCATGTTCTGGATTTTTCATTGTCAACAAAAACAAAATCATGCCACCCATATTTTTTTACAATTAAGTTGATTTTTTATTGGCCTTTATTACAGCGCAGATAACCAAACTAGTTAAAAGTATAGCTAAAACTTGTTGCATTTTCAGAATGTTGCCTTTTTAAGGGTAAAATAGTATTTTTCTTTGGTAAATTTGTCATTTGATAATTGCTCATAGGTTTTATTGTTTTTTTATAATGTTCTTACATAATAAGATGACTTTACTACCCTTAAAAGCAATAAATCATTTAACTTTGATCAAGGATCTTTTCGAGCATTTCACATTTTGATATACATTAACATTAAAAATTTAACCTTAGAGTTAAAAAATTTAAGCTATTATCATAGGGGTATATTTTTATTTTCATATTGTTTTTTTTTTTGTAATTGTTAGGTTTGTTAGTGGTGATAACATAATTTACCATTTATTTTTTTATTGAAAAAGTTGTTGGCACGTGCAAGTAGAAGGTGCCACACATTTTAGGCGGCACGTGTGGCGTCTTTTGTTGGTAATAAATATGCATTTGTTGTGTCATTTTGTTCTCCACTATGTCATTTTTCTATATAGGTGGCGTGTGTCATCTAAAAATAGTTGATTTATCATTTGTGGCCCTTTCTTTTTTTTTTCCCTCATTTCTCTCTCCTACCCCCTAAAAACTAAAAATGTCCCTGATTTTTGTTGGTGTTTCAGAATCCATCGTCTTAGTTTTAATTTTATATTTCAATCATTTTCTCTTTTGTTAAAGTTTTTTTTTAATTTAGTCCTTCAATTCTAATTTGTGTATATGGTGTTTTTCAATTCAGTCCTTTTATTTTTGTTTTCTTATTTTTTTTCTTGGCTTTTTTGTCAAAGTTTTTATAGTTTTTAATTTTATCTTTCAAATCAAATTTATGATTTTTTTCAAAAGTAATAGTATTTATTTCAATTTGGTCATTCTTCTTTTAATTTCTTATTTGTTTCCTTTGCCCTTTTGTCAAATGTTTTATGGTTTTAATTTTATCCTTCAAATCAGGTTTATGATTTTTATAATAATAATAATAATAATAATAATAATAATAATAATACTTGTAGTAGTAGTAATGATAGTAATGATAATGGTAATGATACTAACAATATTATTAATAAAACTACTAATAGTGATGATAATGTTAATAATTGTGGTAATAATAATAATTTATTATGATAGTAATAGTGGTCATAATAATAATAATAATAATAATATTATTATTATTAAAATAACTAATAGTGATGATAATGTTAATAATGGTGATAATAATAATAATTTATTATGATAGTAATAGTGGTCGTCGTCGTGGTAATAATAATAAAAATAATAATAGTAATAATAATAATAATAATTAAAATAGTAATAGTAATAGCAATGATGAAACCAATAATAGTGATAATAATTGTAGTAATAATAATGGTTTGTTATGAGTCTTATGACAATAATAGTTGTAATGATAGTGATGATAATGATGATAATAATACTAATTGTGATAGTAATAGTAATGGTAATAGTAATAGTGGTAGCAATAATAGTAAGAAATGATAATATTAGTAGGATGATGATAACAATAATAACACTAATAATTGTGATAATAATAGTTTATTAAGATAATAATAGTGATGATGATGATGATGATTGTAACAACAATAGCGATACTAACAATAATACTATTAACAGCAATAATAATGGTAATAATAGTAGTAGTAATAGTTTGTTATAATAATAGTAGTAGTGGTTATAATATTAATAATGATGATAATGATAATATGTGTTGTTATCTATTTTTGGGTTTCCACAAAAAAATATGAGAAAATAAAAAAATATATAAAAAAAATATTCAGAAGAAATCTAAAAAATAATAGGAGCGAGAAAAGTCCAAAAACAAATGTTTATGGACTCAATTAAATTTTATCCAAGGTTTAATTGAATTTATGGAGGGTTTGATTGCAAGAAAATTGATTTCTTAAGTCAATTTAGGCTTTTATTGGAAGAAATTAATGTTCTGGGGTCCAATTATAATTTTAAAGAGTTGATTTGGTCAAATCAGGGGCTTAATTGCATAATTATTGAAGTTTGATGGCCAATTAAGGACTGAATTGAAACAATCCAAAACTAAGGACTAAATCGGAAACGGCGCTAAAATCAAGGGGTCTAAGTATAATTTTTCTGGGGGCCTTGATTACAAAATTATTAAAACATCCAAGGACCAAATCAGAAATATTCATTTTGAATTAGAAAACGACGCCGTTTCATTTGTTCATCACCTTCTTCATTTGCAACGGTTTCTGCAGTAAAGGCAATGCAGGCGTTACCAGCTTCAATCAAGGAGCACGTTTAGCGGCTGACATCCCTCGCCACCGTGATGCACGCCGGCCGTTACCACGAAACGCCTGCGTCCTCTGACTATAAAAGCCAGAGGAGGAACCGAACTGAGGAGAGGGGAGAGGACAGAGGAAAAGGAGAGAGAACAAAAGGAGGAAAAAGACGAGACAGAGAGGGAAAGCGTGAGGAAGAAAACAGAGGAGAAGGGGGGAGAAACAGAGAGGCAGAAATAGAAAACTGGGAGGCAGAGTGAAGAAAGGAAGGAGAGAATACAAAACCAAAGAGAGGAAGCAGTGTTGGAACAGCCCTTCACACTGTTTCTTCGTCTGCAACTGCAAAGGAGAGGGACTGTTGAACCTTTTTCAAAACTGCAGTATCCGTGATCAAGTTCAGAGAAATTGGGAAAAACACGAATACCACTAGCAAGGAAAAACAAAAGAAGATGACGAACCAGAGGAACCGGAGGAAAAACAAACGAAAAGGGGAAAATATAGGTCCAAAACATGCTGCTGCTTGAGTCTTGCTTCCAGGTAACTCCAGCTTCGCAAGATAATGCACAAAACACTGTGGACTTAGAAATTAATTACACCGTGACTGTAGCAGCCTAAAAACCAGCTGGGTCTAGCCCAGCCCATGTGCCGAGATTGGCCAGTCCAAAAAAATTCTTAAAAAAATTCTTTTTAAAAATACGTGATTTTCTGCAAATATGTTTTTGCATTTTGAAATATTAGTTTGTATTTTTATATTGTAAAGATACAAATCCAGTATTAAAATACCTTGATTTTATAAAAATAAATAAAAATAAAAATAAATAAAATGTTTTGTTTTCATGCATACGGTCAAGTCTCTAAAAAAAATCATATTGTATTTTCATATAACAAAGAAAATTTTAAAAATATATATTAGCATGCATTTTAGCTTTAATAACCAATTTATTAAAATCACGAGAACTAGGCCAATATTTCAAAAATTTCAAAAAAATTATTTTGTTTTCTTTTAATATCTGGGGTTACGACCTTATACGTAAGACGTATTCTGAATATTAAATTTTTTTGTTGACGTCAGAATAGTTAGATTTTACCCGGTAAGATAAGGATCTCTTTACCAAGGAAGACTTTTCTTAAACCATAGACGAACCAACAATTAGAAAACACGACAAGACCTCATGTTTTATCAGACAATAAAATAATACAGCCTCCCTTAGGTAGGGCGTATTTAGGGTGCTAATACCTTCTCTTAACGCAACCAGTCCCCGTACCCGATCTCTGAGACCAGTTAGGGCTTCTGGTGACCAAAATACTAGGTGGCAACTCCCATTTTATTTTTTCACTAATAAAAGACAAGAATTCCTTATCTCCTCATATTTGCCACATTTTTTTACATTAGATACATTTTGAGGGTGGATGTTTTCGCCGCGACGCCGCACACGTGCGACAATATTGATAAGAAAAAATAATGGCAATATTAGTAGTGGTGGTAGTAATAAAAATAATAATAACAACAACAACAATAGTATTAACAATAATAATAACGATGGTAATAATAATAGTAATAGTGATCACGATAATAATAAAGAAGAATTGAAGATATTACTTATTAATAATAGTAGTAATGGTGATAGTTATAATAATAGTGATAATAGTATAAATAGTAACAATAATGATGGGAATAATAATAATAATAATAATAATAATAATAATAATTCATCATTTAATGTTAGATTTGTTGGGAATTGAGTTTCATTGTTTTTTCATGTATAATATTTCCGATCTAATAATCTAGGTTATGGGTTTGAAAAGTTCTCTTTTATTTTTTACCTTATTTTTTTAAATTTTATTGCTTAATATTAATTTTTTAAAATAAAAAATAGTTATCCAAGTTTCTTTTAAACCTATTAAACAAACCAATTCATATTGAATTAACTTTTATATAATTTAAGTGGAAGGTCTCTATAGGTAAAGATATATTTAAATATTTGTCTTCTTGTACAAGTTTAATAGCATTGCAAAAAAAAAAAAAATTCATTGCTCTCTTAATGTTTTATATATATATATATATATATTAAATAGTTTGACCTACGGCAGCCGAGGGCAAACAAATGAACTAGTTGGATGTATTTTCTCTCGTCCAAA
>Ga0325402_1001638_pt1 | contig 18668 bp, 7 predicted proteins | sample PopdelMetagenome_22_FD_207212 | JGI IMG/M metagenome (GOLD analysis project Ga0325402, IMG submission 207212) | Populus deltoides microbial communities from Bellville, Georgia, United States - Xylem-PdKOR-R3 | ecosystem: Host-associated > Plants > Phyllosphere > Stem > Wood/Secondary xylem...
ATTTATTTATTTATTTTTAAATTTTCAATCTGGTCGATCTATATATGAATGGTTATTTTTTAACTTAACTCGCAAATCTAATCTAAGTTTATGTCTATTTGTTTTTAAAGATGAAATAACAAAAAAATAAATATTGATGGCCACAATGAAAAAAAAAAGAATGTTATAGGAACAAGGACATCCACAATGATTTAAGATAGAGAGTATAGTAGTGAACAACAAAAATGCATTTTCTTTTAATTTATGGTTATATTTTGATTATAAATTAAAGATCAATTTTATAAAATAAAACTTTATTTTGTAATTAAAAATAGAAATTAAAGGAAAATGAATAAAATTTAACCAAACAAAACGAAGCAGACATCATTTTGACATTGTCACGGAAAAAACAAATTTGCTCCCTATTAGGTTTTAGATTCTCTATTGTTTGATCCTTTGTTATTTTAGGATTTCACATTCCAATTCCAAACTTTATTTATTTTCTGTTTTAGTCCCTAAATATTAAAAAATGGGTTTTTAGAGTTTCGAAACTTAAATCTTAATTTTTCTGTCATCTTGTAAAGAATGATAAGTTGTATGGACAATGCGTAATCCGCTTGTTAAAAATAGGTGTTTGCTTTGTTGGTCAAACATAAAGGCCTAATTATTTCTTCTTTAAAATAATTATTCATTTAATTTTAATTAACACTGCACTCTTATTTATTTATTTTTGCTTTACATTAATTTTTTATTTCCATTTTAATTAATAACTTTTTTAAAAAAATTTAGTTGACCTTTTTGAAATAATAGTTATTTGTTTAATATCAAGATGCTTTAAAACATTATTGCGATTTATCTTTAAATTATTTTTTTAATATTTCACATAAATAAATTATATTTGCATGACATATTTATAAAAATAAAAATTATTTGATTTTGGAAACAAAACGTAACTTCTAATATAAAATAAATCAAAGCATAAAAGACTACAAAAGTGTCACCTTTTTAATCTAAGGAAAGAACAAGAGAGGCTAAAAACAGATGCATGATTCTGGCATCGGAATATCAGCAACATGACTGTGGTTTGTAAAGATCGTGCAATGGAAGTAAATGTGTTATGAATTTGTTGCTTGGTTAGGAGAAAAACATGCATTTTGATCACTTTTTACAGCAAATACTAAGAGTAGCTGACCAAATAAATGCTAATTAGTTCATGAATCTATCAATAAATATGATCACACACACATCCAATTGAAAGAGTGAGGATCCAACAGAGCAAAAGTGCAGAGAAATCTGAAAAATTAAGCCCTAACATGGTAGGGGTTATGCACCTCCGTACCATGGACTTGTATTAATTAAATTTCTTAAATTATAGAAGGATGAAAAGCTGAAGTGATATAATTCGATGATAATTACACTAAAGGATATACTATAAATTTTAATTGGGTAAATTATAAGATCAAAGACAAATGAGATTAAAAACGTATTTATTGAGCTTGTTTTGAAAATTCAAATCAAGATAAATTTTAAAAAAAAATGATATCAATAAGTGAAGATCAAACTTTAATTAATTTAATTCTCGTATAAAAAACTTTAATTAATTTAATTCTAGTACAAACAAGGCTATCACTTTCTAGATTTATTTAAATTCAAAATCATGGGTTTATTTAAACCTGTCAATCTGCATGTTACGTCATGATGTTATGATAACACCATAGAAAGCAAATCAAAACAAATTATAAAGTTTAATTTTTAATAAATTCAAAGTTGAATGATGAAATTCAAAACAAAAATCAAGGAAATCAAGATGTTCCTCTATCAAAACTAAAGGATGGAGCACCTGAATAGCCAATTAGCCACCAAATTCAACAAAAACGAATCCAAGTACTAGAGAATAGTTTGAAAGATAATTGAATCGATTGCAAAGGTAATCTAACCCATCAATTTGCTAGCATCATTTTACAGTAGACAACCCAGAGGAAAAACTTGGACTCATTTTCTTCGGTTATGGAATTTAATAAAAGTACAACTTGTAAAAAATTGTTATCACTAATTCAACTACACATGCTAAAACATACCACCAACTATTTTATTAAAAACACAAATGTACCTTATTGTTTGGAGCAAACAGACAATGCTACCGCAAATGTGTTGATGCTAGGTCTTTTTAATGCCCGTAGATGTGCCTTCACAAGCGCTTTTATGGATATGCAAGACATCCTACTTCTTTGTCTTACCTCTTCCTTTCACAAGAGCAGTCTTAACTCTTCCTTTTCGTGTAAAAGCAAACTCTCCGAATTTATGACCAACCTTCCCTTCAGTGATCTTAACACGAACAAAAGTTTTTCCATTGTAAATTCGTACATAATTATTAATGTATTCCGGTAAAATAGTTGATCTGCGTGTCCAGATTTTTTTGTTTGAAAGACTCTCTTTCTTTTGCTTCAGACGAAACAAGCACGCATCAATAAAAGGCACTCCAGATGCAAAACCTAAAACACAAATAACAAAATCAATAGCAAAGCACAACTGCATAACACACATCAACATATAACATTCAAAACAACCATTCATCACCTCGAATAAAAAGGTTTGTCGATGGCATGCAGCGAATTGAGTTCAGCATAGGACCCATTGGAACTTGCCCATTTTGGTATATGCTCTGCCTCACCAAGCTCCCAAATTTGTTACAAAATGCCATTTCAATTATAGACTGCAAAAAAAAAAAAAAAACCCATCACATTTTGTGGACATTAACAGCATCCAGCCAAAATAACTTGAAAATATATACCAATACGCAATCTAGAAAGAAGGATTCTAGAGCAACTTTCAAAATGAAATCCAAAATCAAACAAAGGGATCATTTTCCAATGCCTAATTCATTATGAAATCCAATAGCAACACTAGCACTTGAAAAACTCAAAACTTGAAAGACAAGCACAACACAAATTATTAGAAAACATAGATTCAATCTATAATAGATTATTCAACACCCACACTCAGACAACCGCCCAAGTAATGATATATAGAGAGAAGCATTTAAAGGGTATTGTTTATAATCTAAAAATCAACAGCTAGCATTCAAAACTAGATGTAATAGTAGACTACTTGAACTTTATACAGAAACCATAATATGAGACATAAACATCATAAAAGAGAACAACTTTAAGATGATTAGGGTTTAACAAAACAGAGTAAATACAGCACCTCTGCCGAAGAAATGAAAATGGTTCCTAGATGAGATACAGTAAATCAAGGGTCTTTAAACACGCACATATAACTCACACCACGCGCCGCTAATTTAAACTCTACCGAGGGGTGAAGAGAACATTAAGAAGAGAGAAGAGAGGAGAAGCAGGTGCATATGACATCAAAACAAACTAAAACGACTCCAGAGCATAGTTATAAAACTCGACCCGGCCATTAACCCGGTAAAATGACCGGGTCATGGGTTTGATAGGTCAACCCGGATCTAGAACCAAGGCACACGTTAATATGGTTATTTTAGCATAAAATATCACATTAACATATATATTAGCATAATTAATTAACATCAATAGATTAAAAGGTGCATTTGTCTTCAAAATGACTTTTTAAATTCGCAACTTAATTATGGGAAAGGAAATACTTCTGAACAAACACAAAATCAGCTCAAGATTTTGTGGAAATGACGTAGAGCATGAATTGATAATACTAATGTTTGCAAAGGTAAAAAAAAAAGACTGAAAACAGATTCAAAGATTGTCTGATTAAAATAAATAAATGCATGAACAAGTTCTCTGCAAAAAAGATCCAAGAAATGGTAAAGTCAGAGCCTTAAAATGCAGAGTAACAGCACCTTTTGATAGGAATTTATCTTCTTTATGCTAGGAAAAACAAAAAAGACCACATAACTGTGATGTTTCAATGGTTAGATTCAAAAGTTATGGTTTCTAACATCAAAGTGCAATTATAGAAAGAAATTCGATTCTAGTTGACATTATTCAGCTCCCAAACTGAAACAGAATAATATGAACTTTCCGAAGATTTTAGCACTACATCTTTGATATGCTTCCTATTCTAGAAGTGAATCCCCAAGATATATGCAAATAGCTATCTCTTCCACAACAGGGTTCAGACAAAATACATTGATGCTATAACGAAAAAACAAAGAAAAAGGTAAAAACCCAGAAACCATTACCAATAGTAACTCCATAATCACTACAATATTAACAGAGATTTCAATCATCTTCCTTGTTTTTTCTTTATGTTTAAATGAAATGAGTTTGATTTACTTGTAAGTTGTAACAGCTCTTCCAATGTTGTATCGTGCCTACAGGCAATCAACTATGGACCCAAAACAAACTAGTGGTGATCTAAAGGATGGTTGTCAAATGAATACTTTTTTCAATTATTTGTTCCAATTCGAAGACGAGCTTAAAAAGCATGGAAAAAAGAGGGAATCATTCAAAATGTGCAGCAATTGTATGCAATAAGAAATCTCAACAAAGAAAAAATACATAAAAAAGTAAGTAGTCTAAGGAAGATAGAGCACCTGTGATTATAACTCTCTGTTGGTTGTTATTGTTCTGCAAAAGATAACAGAGAAGGAAATGAGTGACGGGCTGCTCTTCTCAGGAAATTAGGGTAGGGACTAATTAATTAGGGGTGTTCACGGTTCGGTTCAGTTCGGTTTAGACTCAAAAAACCAACCGAACCGAATTATATTAATTTTGTGAAATATTAACCAAACCGGACCGAAAACCGGTTCAAACCGAACCGGTTTGGTTAAATCCGGTTTTTTTGGTAAAAAATCGGGAAACCTAATCCCATCATATATGGGCTTTTTTTGGATTTTTTTAAATTGGCTTACATTAAATCGGGCTTTAAAATTTTCCTTTTAAACCAGGAAACCGGATTTTTTCAAGTTAAATTCAGGTTTTTTAAATGCTAGATGTTTAAAATTGGGATTTAACCTTAAATATATATCAGTAACAAATAACAATGAATTTGAAATGCTTCCCATCTTGATATCTTTAACATGATGAAAGCTATGAAAATCCAAATCAATGCAATATGCATGATCAAATTTGGACACCTCAAATTAAAAGACGTGTTCGCACTAGAAAAGTTAACATTAACAAGCGGATACATTAGCAACTAGCAATAAATTATCATAAACATCCAACATAGTTTGAAGAAAAAAACCCAGCATCCAAAAATTCCAGCAAGGATAATGCTATAAAGAAACACTAGCAAATTAGCAACAGATTAGAGTTCAACTATTGAAAGAATCAACAATGCAAAATTTTAAGGGGAATTAACAAGGTAAAGTAAATTAATTACCCAAAACAATTATATTCCAAGATTGCACCAAGCCACCAATACTACTTACAAACAAGCAGTTGGCTCATTTGATGCAGGATCTTCCCCGTTATCCATCTGAAATTAAGAAAACAACAACAATATCAATCAAGCAATTATTTTCAGCCATGTAGATGTTAATTAACTTATTGATGAAAAGGTGACAGTTAGCAATTCAACTGTCTTGATTTATGCCTACTATTCTGCCAGTTAATGCAAAAGCAAGAAAAATGCCTACGATACATTTTGCTAACTGTCTTGGAAACTAATGTTATCAAAATAAAAATCTACCCATTAAATATCAGGTGAGCAGATTATCTTTTAAAGACAGAACACATGTACAAGGAAGATGAGGTCATTACAAATTGCATTTCCTTTTCCATTAATTAGAAACAATACATACGGAATATGCTTCTAATTAAAAGCAATACATACAGATTTTTTTTTAATCAACAGCAAACAAAAGACTAATAATTTAGCATGAGCTTTTTTATTTTTTATTTCATTTTTTGGTGAAACGTATATTTACATCTAACTCTCAGTCTCTCACTAATAGTATTGCTGGAGTGCAGTATTGCCGCAGCAGAGAATGGACACTCTGCGAAACAGAGGTGTCTTCAGGATTTCAGTATGTGGGCAAGAGGAGTTAGAGCGGCTGTCATTACAGTTTTATGGATGGTAGCCATTACAGTCTCTCAACAATTAATCTATTTATATATATGCTTGTGTAGCCCAGAAAGCTAGAAAATCCTATATTATGCATGATCAGTAGAATCTTCCTATATCCAGACACACCTCAAACTCAAGCTCAACATTTATTGGGAATAATGAAAATTCTGTGTATATAGACATTTGGGTAACCAACTTAAGTTTCTTAGCATATATATCAACTTGAAATCCAAAGCACTACATACGGAAGTATGCAACAGATTACTTGAAATCTAAAGCAATACATACGGAATAAAAGAAGTATGCAACAGATTACTTGAAATCTAAAGCAATACATACGGAATAAAAGAAGTATGCAACAGATTACTTGAAATCCAAAGCAACAAAATTTACCTTGCTGTCTTTTCTCTAATGAAGGAGCCCTCTCCTTCTGCTGCAACTTGCTAGAATAGAGGAGGCTTGTGCAGAAGTAAAGATAGAAGAAAAGCAAGGGGGATGGAGAGGTGGGTTTGTGTTTGGCTAGAATTTAGACGGAGATAAACGCTGAAACGCAGATGGCAGTGCAGTTGAAAATTGAAAGGGAAACTGGGAAAGGAAGATTGGGAATTGATTGAGAGGAAGATTGGGAATTTATCTGGGGCAAGGCGGCGGCTTTTTGTGAGAGGCAGGAAGGTTATGTTAATTGTTAGGGTTGTTGGTAGCTGATGAAAGCCTTTAGGTGGAACTGTGGAAGTGTTCGTTGCCTTGAGTAAAGGAAATATTAACCAAAATGAAAAAATGGTTAACCGAATAATGCGCTGAAAAGATGACGGAGCGAAGTTTGTCGTAGACAAAGGGTTGGTATATCTATTTATACCTGAAAGATTTTTTTTAACTTTTGAATTTTAATGGGTCTGGTTTGGTTTGTACCGGTTTCTAGTTTAAAACCGAAACCGAACTGACTTATTAAAATTTATAGTTTTGAAAATTAGTTTAATTAATTTTTTATTTTGGTTTAATTTTTTTAATTATTCTTATATATATATGCCGGGTCTTATCTAGGTCATGAGCTGACCTACCAGGTTGATTAGGTTTAATTATTTTTTTTGTGCTAGTCGGTTTTTAATATTGCCCAGATCAATATAGTTATCACGCTGATTGAGTTTTAAGTAGACTCATCGGGTCTGAATTTAATAACTACTTCGTAGTATAATTAAATCAAATGGACTTTTTATTTATTTAGGTGTCATGGGCCTGTAAAGTCCAATACATATTAAATTGGACTGGGCTTAAATTATTTTGTGGGTACGGTGATAATAATCAACTAGTAGAAGTCTTTCAAAAAAATAGGGAAAGGACTAGAAGATAGTCTTAAGTACTGTTTAAGAAGTTAATTATTGGCACTTAGTAGTAGTTAAAGGTCGAATAATTTAATAATTTTGAAATTCAAATTCTTAATATATTCACCCTTTACCTTGCGGGATTAATATATTTGGATGGTGATATGGTGTAAAACTCGATCAAATTTAATAGGTTAATCTAATAAAAAAAACTCAGATTAATTTATAATCAAGTTAGTTAAAAATATTTTCAATTAAAATATGTTAAATTTTTTTATAAACAATATTATTTTTATTTTTTATAAAAAAATTAGATTGATTAAGGTTAGTCCAAATCAACTCATTTAACTTGTAATTTAAAATTAACTCTGGTCAATCCAAGTAAAAACTATGATCGGAATATTGCTAGCTAGCACTGATTTCAGAATCCAAACTATAATTTCAAGTAGTTGGTCCTTTGAATAAGAAAGTTTATTTTATTTCTTGACATTTTAAGTTTAAATCCATAAGATTAGTATCCGCATAAAATTATTAAGTTTTTTTGACTAATATGTGGTACGTTTTTTAAATCATTTAAAAAGGGGCATGTCTTTAAAATCACCTTCAAGAAAATTTAGTGTTAATTCACCTATAAATTAATTGATCCCATAACATCTTTTTTTTTCTCGAATAGAAAATTTAGTATTATGGAACAAAATCTTGCTTGACAAATCCTTCTTTGATTTATTTAGCAAATTATAAAGTCTAATTATCAATCAACTCAATATTGAATGATGAAACTAAAAAGAATCAATTAAAAAAACAAAAAAATAATCCGAATCAATATGTTAAACTTATAAAATATAAACTAAAAAAATGATCATAAACAACCCAGGTTAGACTGCCAAACTTACAACTTGAATCATGAAACTTAGATAACCACACATAAAACAAATAAAAAAATTATAAAGCCTATCTCCCAATAAAATCATTGTTGAATGATGAAACTGAGAAAAAATCAATATAAAAACATGATATAATAAAATGATCCGAGTCTACCAGGGTTAACCCTCAAAACCTGTGATCTGAGTTATTAGACCAAGACAACCTCACGGAAAACAAATAAAAAAACCATGAATAAATTGAGAAAATTACCAATTAAAAAAAAGAAAAAAAAGCTCGATTCAATCGGGCTATCCCGCAAAACATGCAACATGAGCAATGAGACTAAAATAATTACATAGAAAGCAAACTATGATAAATCATGAAGTTTAATTTTCAATAAACAAAATATTAAAAGATGAAAATAGTGAAAGAAACATAGATTTGTTTTTTTAAAAAAAGAAAGGAAAAAAATTTATTGCAATGAATCGCGGGATAAAAAATGACATGAATCAATCAAGATTAATCCGCCAAATCGATAACCATGTCACAAGACCGAGATAATCTCATAGAAAGTATACTAAAAAAATAACTCAAGTTAAATTAGGTTAACTTGCCAAACTTACTGCTCGAGTCTTGAAACTAATATAACTTCATAGAAAGCAAATTAAAATAAATTATGAAGTCTAATTTCCCATAAACCCATTTCTAAAGGATGAAATTGAAAAAAATTCAATTGAAAAATAGGACATAATAAAACAACCCGAGACTACCCGGGTTAACTTGCAAAACTCATGACTCAGGCAATGAGACTAGAATAACCTTATAGAAAGTAAATAAAAACAAATAATAAAGTATAATTCTTAATCAACCCAATATTGAATAATGAAATTAAAAAAAATACCACTTAAAAAAAGAAAGAAAAAACTCAAGTCAATCAAGTTAACATGCTAAACTCATAACAGGGGGTCATAAGATTGAGATATCCATGAGTAAGCCACAACAAATTATAAAACTCAATCTCAAATAAACTAAATATTAAATAATAAAATTAAAAATATATACATAAATATTTAAAAATACAAGGAAAAAATATTGCAATAAATATTGTTTTGTAAGATAATACTCAATAAAAACATTACATCTTTTAGTTTTTGTAACCCAGCTATGCATCCTGTGGGCAATATTTGATTGGTATAAGATGTTGGATATTTTTAATAACATTTCCTGGATTTTGTATAGATGATCAACATGAAATTTCAGTCCCTACAACACCCAAAAAGGAGTTCTCTTAGCGCTGCCAAGACTGATAAGTTGAATCACACTACTCCAAAGCTGAAGGGCTTAAAAGCCAAACAGAGGTCATTCGGTGCTATGGTAGGTAAACTAGAGAGGTTAAAACAGCATCGATCGATGAGAAGCCCATAATTTCGTGTCATGACATAAAATAATTATTTCTTAGTCATTTCAAAAGAAAAGCAAAAGCAAAAATTATTTTGTAAAAGTCACATTTCCTTAGCTTTTGAATTTCTCGATATATTAAGAAATACTTTAAAAGGTAGAAAATATTATTCTCCACATCATTGTTCATCCAAAGACAAATAATTGTAGATTGCAATAATGATTTTTTTTTCAATGCATCTTCTTCTTTTTTTCCTCTTAATTACACCCTTATAGGCCAAATTGATAGCCAATTAAAGTATATTTATTAAGGAATGACAAAATTTAAAGATAAGGGACTAAAATAAAAAATATTGTAAAAAGAGAAGGTGTTTCTAAATTTAGGGCTAAATGTACATTTTGGTCTTCCAACTTTTTAAATTATAAACTTTCAATTCCTAACAATTTATGAAATTCAATTTGGTCCCAAATTCATTTTCCTTATTTTTTGGCCCCTGGTTTAAGTCTTTAAGAGAGGAAAGAAAAAATTATTGGATTCTAGTGGTAGAAAGAAAGTCTCGATTGAGACTGATTTCAGCCACGAAAATAAATGATTTCAGTGTCAATGAGTTCTTTTTTGTGGGGAGATTTTATCCAAGGTGTTTCCTGCATTAAACTTGCCTGAAATAATAGATTTGAACCCAAAAATAATTTTGATTTTGGAGCAAATTTTTTGTTGTTGATAGTTATGGATATGTTTTAGAAAGTGTACATGTTTAGGGTGTTTTTTTGGGCTGAAATAAGGTTGAAATGAGTTTTCTTTGTCTGAAACAGACTAGTCTGATTTTATAGCGACTAGAGGTCAATGAAATCTGAGAAGGACAGGCGACGCGTTGCCTACTATTTCTTTTCAAAGGATGAAGTCGTTCGTTTCTTAAGAAAATTAAAGTGTGGGGGCTGCTCCATGCCTATACGCCTCGGCTTTATTTTGGAGGTCTAGGAGCTTAGGGTCTTCCTAACCCGGGAGACTGAATCTTTTTTTTTCATTTTTTCCATCGCATTTGATTTTTTAAAAAATTTCTTGCTTATTGTTTTTTCAATTTTATCACTAAATATTTTATTGATTATTAATTGAGCAACGTAATTTGATTTGATTTGATTTTTTTCCCGATTACCTTGATTTTGTGTTGGTTCTTAATAGTTGTTTATTTTAGATTTTATATATATATATATATATATATATATATATATATATATATAATCGTTAAATCCAATTGAATTCATGACCCGAGTCATGAGTTTGGCTAGTTAACCTCAATAAGATAAAGATCAAGCTTCATATTTTTTTTGTCTTATAAATAATTCTTGATTTATTTAATTAAATTTATGGATAAACTTTTTGAATTTTTTTACGTACAAAAAAATCCATAAAAGTTTGTATATACATGGTTTTTTAGAAAAAAAAATGTTCGACTAGCAGCAAATCACAAGTTTAATAGCTAGTACATATCAAATTCCTATGCAAGGCCATGGATTTGGTCTGGTTAATGATGCAGAGGGGTGTTCGATTGGACTGTTTCACTTTTGCCACCATTCTTAGTGCTTGTGCCATTGTTGCCACACTAGAGCGTGGAATGGAAGTCCATGCCTGTGCAATAAGAGCTTGTTTAGAATCTGATGTTGTAATTGGGAGCGCACTTGTTGATATGTACTCAAAATGTGGAAGAATAGATTATGCATCGAGATTTTTTAATTTGATGCCTGTGAGGAATTTGTATTCTTGGAACTCAATGATATCAGGCTATGCACGCCATGGGCATGGAGACAATGCTTTGAGGCTTTTCACAAGAATGAAGCTCAGTGGTCAATTACCTGATCACCTTACCCCTGTCGGGGTGTTGTCTTCTTGTAGCCACAATATTGGTTTAGTTGATGAAGGGTTTGAATATTCTGAATCCATGACTGAAGTATATGGATTGGTTCCTCGTATAGAGCATTACTCATGTATGGTTGATGATCTTCTTGGACGGGCTAGTGAATTAGATAAGACAGAGAATTTATTTAATAAGATGCCAATTAAGCCTAATATTCTTATTTGGAGAACAGTTCTAGGAGCTTACTGCCGAGGAAATGGTCGAAAGACAGAATTAGGTAGGAGGGTTGCTGAAATGCTGTGAATTATGTTCTTCTTTCCAACATGTATGCTTCAGGAGGGAAGTGGGAGGACATGGCGAGGACTAGGAGAGCAATGAGAGAGGCGCGGCGGCGGTGAAGAAAGAAGCTGGATGTAGTTGACCATGAAGGATGGCGTCCGTGTTTTTGTGGCTGGTGAGAACTCACATCCAGAAAAAGGTTTAATCTATGCAAAACTCAAGGAACTCGACAAAAAAAAAAGGGATGCAGGATATGTGCCCCAAATAAAATTCGCACTGTATGATCTTGAACTAGAGGACAAGGAAGAACTCCTAACCTATCACAGTACTGAGAAACTTGCAGTTGCTTTTGTTCTCACTCGCAATTCAGAATTGCCTATCAGGATAATGAAGAACATCAGAGTTTGTGGTGACTGTCGATCACTCTGCCTTTAAATATATATCAAAGGTTGTTGATCGTTCAATATATAGTTTTACGTGATTCAAACAGGTTTCATCACTTTGAGGATGGTAAATGTTCATGTCGGGATTACTGGTGATTGACCAACTAGCTTAGTTTCTCGAAACATTGGTATCATAGATCGATAACTTAACAGCATGGGATCTCTTTCGATGTTTTGAGTGATATAATTCATTTTGGGAAAATAATGCTAGACAAAAGAAGATTTAAAACGTAACAAGAAAGAAGAAAAAGCAAAGAAGAAAAAGCCAAAGAAGAAAAGAATGACTTGTGTGTTAAGAAAATGGTAAAGTCAAGAAAATTACATATAAATACTAAAATCCTAATCAGAATTAAAACCCACTAACTAATAAAAGCTAGCTTTTCATTTGCAGGCTGCTTCTTTATGTTAAATTATTGTACGATCGATGACTCGTGAACTAACATGTGAGATGTGATATAAGGTCGTGTCTTTGTGAAGAATTCTACTAGGTCATTATAAGTTGTCGTAGCCAAGACAATAGCGCACAAATGGAGGGCTAGTTATAACATACATAGAGAGATCCACAAATATTTTCAGTGACTACATAGAAAAAGAACTAAGAGAAACATATATACTTTAGTAACAAAAATAAATCATACATCAACTACTAGAAAATTAATAATTAATAGCAACAAAAACCTCAACAAAAAATATTATGTTGTAATCCTGAGGGGTAAGGGGTGTAGCTCAACTGGTCAAACTCTAAGTTTGCTTCCTAGAGGTTACCAGTTCGAGTCCCACAAATCTCAGGACCACTAGAGGCTTACATGGTCGTTAACTTCAGGGCCCATGGGATTAATCGAGGTGCTTGCAAGCTGGCCCGGACAACCACGTGTGTATATATATATACTTTTCAACATCAATAACAACGAAACGGAAAATTTTTGTTGGTAATTGTCAATGGAAATTGTGATGAAATTTTTTATTGTATAAAATTATATTCATAAAATGTCATTATTTTTTTATTTCTTGTTGCCATTATATTCATAAAACATAAGTTCATGATCATATAACAATGAGGTCCAAACATCCAAAAAAAAATTTAATAAAAGTCTAGATAGAATTATGTAAAAAAAAATTATATTTTGATTTGGTAGATTTTATTTGAGAGCTTATGATCAATAGAATTTTAGTATAATAAAAAAAAAATTAATCATGCTCATATTAATTTTAGAATTCTATTTTAAATATATTTTATAATAATAAACCACTCATATTATTTTAAAATAATTTTAATCGTGCTCATTATAATCACCACCACCTTATCACAATCACTATCAATATTACCAAATACCAACCCCTCTTCACTAACTCCATGCCATCACCACTTTACTCCATCATCATTCCTACAGTTACCACAACAACAATTTCAATATTACCACACATCATCATTATTTAACTACAACAGTACTTCTTGCATGATTGCATATCAAGTATCCAGGATTTTATGGATTAAATTGACTAACAAAAATAATTTAAGTTGTTCAAATAAGTAATTTAATTTAAAATGATGATATTATTTGATCTAATTATTAGATTGAGTTCAAATTTTACATGTAGATTCCTAATAAAAAACTAAATTTATAGTAGATAATAGGATTCCTTTATTAATTTCATATTTTAGATTTATTATTTTTTCTATTGGTTATTTCCTAGTTATTTATGGATATTTAGGGTATTTAAAACGTCTATTTTTTAAGATTTTAAATAATTTTTTGTTGAATAAATCTATAGACTTTTACAATTTTTACTGTGCTTTATCTGATCTTAATTAGAGTTTAAACGTGTGTTAAACTCAAATCCACAGCTTTCTTTACGTCACAATGAAAGGAAGTTTAGCTTTTTTCATATATAGCAGTGTATTGTTAGCAATGATATATCCATGGAGACCAGCAGCTGGTGAATGGTAAAAGTCAAACAACATAAATATTAGACTTATTCAACATTATAAATAAAAGAACAATTACTAATATTTAATATAAGTATAATCATATAGGATAAAGTGAGTATAATTTGGTTAAATGAATATACATAACTTAATTGCTAAGTAAACAGTCTAAAATTTTTAAAATTAGTATTTCAAATAATTTCTTGAGAATACATTTTTAATTCCCAGCATTAATGGAATGTAAAGAAGCACTGAGCATAAAATATCATCAAAATCAATGAAGCAGAAAATAATTAGGGCCATGATTTGACATTAAAATATTGTTTGGAAACGTGTTTTGCATTGTGTTTTTAACAAATTCAATTTTTTTTATTTTTGTTAAAAATTAATTTTTTTTTGTTTTGGATCATTTTAATGTGCTGATCTAAAAAATAATTTAAAAAAAATAAAAAAAATCATTTTAATGTATTAATTTCGACACAAAAAATACTTTAAAAAATAATTACAATCACACGCTCAACAGCAAATTATTTACCAACAAGAGAATACTACCTCTTATATATATATATATATATATTACAGTAAACTTACAAGTTTCCACAAGTTTCTCAAAAGAGACAAGTACTTGACTTAAAATATGGGAAAATAAGGAGTTCAAGTGGTACATTGAATAGTTAATGTAAACTATTTTTATGGGGTCATCAAACATAAAATTGCTTTCAAAAAAATCAAAATGTAATTCTATAGATTAAAACACTGGTGTGATTTCACACGGATAGAAAACTAGTTGAAGATACACAGAGATTCATAAATATTTTCAATGACTATATAAAATATAACTAAGAGAAAGATATATATAATTCAGTAAAAAAAAATCATATACTACTAAAAAATTGATAATTAATAGCTATGAAAACATCGGCGAAAATTATTTCATTGCTACTTTCCGATATCAATAGCAACAAAAAATTTCTATTGGTAATTATAAAAAATTTCTTGTTTTCATTATATTCATAAAACATAAGTTCATGATCATGAAGTCCAAACATCAAAAAAAAAAAAAAAAAACTCTAGATAGAGCTATGTAACAAAAGATTATATTTTGATTTGGTTAGATTTTATTTGAGAGTTTATGAGTTGAATTTTAGTAGAAAAAAATTCTTACATATTTTATAGCATTTTTTAAATCTTTACAATAATAGAGTTTTTGTTTGAATTGATTATATAAGAAGACTCAATTTATATAGTTGTAATTAAAATTAATACTCACACAATCACTAACTGCTAAAATCCCCTTTTTTCTAGCATTCCCCTTCAATTAATCATTCAAGCAACTGCTAATCTCTTTGGGCAAACAAACTTGAAGATTTCCAAGAACTTGAAAAAACAAATTTCAGAAAAACAAAAATGTAAGAATGGAGTGTGTGTGTGTGTGTGTGTGAGCAAATTATCTGAAAATGTTTTCTCAAAGGCCAAAATCTCAGAAATTTCTAGTTTTCAAAAGAATTGGAAAGCTACATAAAATGATTATTCGAATGTTCTTGATTCTAGAACACAAAATGCCAATGATAAGCTGAAAAAACAGCCAAAACTTATTGCTTGCGCACTGACTTCTTCCCTCTTACAATCTTCTTATAGAATTAAGGAGCATATAATACTGTATTTATGCCAATTATTTGTTTTCCATTGCATTCAAACACCATTTTAACAAACATATCAGTCTTATAAGAATGGGGTATATATATATTGCTCTAAAGAAATTCAAAAGAAAGGGGAAAACAAGATCAGATTGAAGGGAAAACCATGCAACAAGGCACAAGCTGTCTTTGTTATATAGGATATTTCCATACATATGTGAACTTGTTCGTAATATCTATATAGCTCACATAATTCAAGAAATTAAACTTAGATTCTAAACTCTAGTACCTAATTTACCATTATTTTATGCTACTCTAGTCCTGTAAGGAGTTCCCCACTGATCCCAGGATGAATCTCGAAGTCCCATAGCTCTAAATCCAACTCTATTTCAGTACTCGTGGATCCATTAATGAACATATTCAGTCTCTCGGTTACTTTTGCAGCTCCAAAACCATTATCAGTTTCCTTCATCTGCACAAAAGAAATTCAAATTTATCATTGAATTGTTCAAGAGAACATGTTGAGGATATATTAGGAATGAATCAGCATGATTGATCAAAGTATATATAATCATTACCTGTGCATGAAGTACTTGGAAAATGGAATCTCCAAGAACTTGAAAATTAGCACTAACAACTTCTGCACCTTCTTCATGAAGAATGCGAATAATCTCATAAAATAAGAACTGATTATCTGGCCCACTTGTCAAAACTATCTCTAGAGCTGAACCCAATTCTTGGATTTTTAGCTGAGGTGGTTTTGGAGTAGCGATTGGTATGGGATCATAAGTGCATGTATATGATCTTTTTCTACTGCTTGTTAAACCTTCTTTCTTCTCCTTGGCTTTCTTCAACTTCTCCTCTAGACTCTTTATATGGCTTATTGCTTCATCTATCTGATCAGGCAGTGGCTGTGGTTCCTGCACATCCAAAACAAAGGTAAACTTCAATCATCAATTTGCCAATTCAAGCAACAACAGCTTGGCCTCGTCATGAGAGGTGAAAGCTAGCATGCAATAATACAAGTAGACATGTCTTTGGAGATGGTGAGAGAAAGCACCTTGAAGTTCTGATTAGGGAGGAGAGAATTGAGCTTGGAGTAAAGTGTTTTCATTTGATTTCTCCTATTTTTCTCGACGATTTTTCTCTCTGTTTTTGTAGAAGAAATATTACTGCTACTCTCCATGATTACTGTACCTCCAAGGTTCTCAACCATGACTCCCATGAGAAGCCTCAGAGCAGATGTGAAGATGGCTGGTCCGTTTTCTTGACAGTCCTTTATATACACCATCAAAACAAGTCCAAGAAAACAAAAGGAAAGGGTGGACTGAGCTCATGAATGCACTCGTCATCCAGTAAACATCACTTTGTCCTGTCCTCCTCAGTGTCTTCAGCTGCCAATTTGGAATCCAAGAACAATCTTTTACACGTGCCTATTTTTTATTTCAATGCAACGAGTTTTCATTATTGATTTGATGGAGTTAGAGAACATGAGTAATTAAACGTATAAATGATGAGAGCACAACTATTTAGAATTGATTCAGTTTTTTTTTATTAGAATATTATCGATTCAGTTATGATTTCGGGTCACGAAATAATTATAACTGAGTTATTTAATTTATATTGATCCTTATTTTATTAAATAAATAACATTTTGATTTTGTTTATAATATTAAATAAATAAATAAAAACATTGATGTTTAGAAAGAAAGATAAATGGTAGTTACAATCAGGTATTTGATGGTGTTTATAATATTATCATCTTGGAAAAAACAGTAAATAATAAAATGGGACGAGTTCTATATTACCTTTTATTTTAAAAATTCAGAAACCCATTGTAAAATTATTTTAAAATCTAATAATAAAAAAATAGGTTAACTCACTAATGATCTAAAAAAAAATCTTCAACAATTGAATAGTTGTTTCAAAATTAATGAAAAAAAATCATTTTCTAGGAGTATTTATGAGTGTAATAATTGCTATTTTTCAAAAAAAATTTAGCTTGAAAACACATTAAAACATCCAAAAACATTAACAAAAAATAATTTGAAAGTGCAACAAGTTATGTTCACATGTTGGTTTGGTTAGTATGAACAAATTGATTTCAAAATGGACATGATTAGACGTGTGTTTATGAAACAACTGTTTTTCAAACTAAGTTTTACTTAAAAATATATTAATAATTGCTTTTCAAATTTTTTTCACTTAAAAATATATAAAATAATTTAAAAACATTAAAGAAAAAAAAACAATTTGAAAGGATAGACAAGTTATGTTCACATGTTGATTTGGTCAGTATGGACAAATTAATTTCAAAATGAACATATTTATTTTATTTAAAAATAAATTAATAATTATTTTTTAAATTATTTTTCCTTAAAAATACATCAAATCATCCGAAAACATTAACAAACAAATAATTTGAAAGCGCAGACAAGTTATCTTCACATGTTGGTTTGGTTAGTATGGACACACTAATTTCGAAATGGACATGACTAGGCGTGTGTCCACGAACCTGTCTATTCATGATGAGAGCACCTCATTAATCTCGTTCACTCTCATGGCAAGTTCCTGGCTGCGACCAAGAGGTCCAAAAGCATCAAAGTAAATGGGGCATGTGGCTATTTAGACGGAGAAGCAAGCTTGCTCCTATGGAAATGGTCTTTCTTGGAAATTGACTATACCCATTTCGGCTCCACAATATGGACAGTAAAGGCTCATGCCAAGAACTTAATTAGGATTTTTAAGCTTTTAAATTATAGTCTTAATCCGAAGGAAATTAGGCTTTTCTATGCTCTAACTATATTATATATATATGTATAAAATATGATTTCATAAAACAACTGTGTAGTTTGATCTAATAAGTAAATCTTAATAAATTAAATATTAGGGCTACAATTAAATAAATCCTACAAAGAGTTAATAAATAAATAATGTAATAGCTATATTAAAAAAAA
>Ga0325402_1001641_pt1 | contig 18662 bp, 14 predicted proteins | sample PopdelMetagenome_22_FD_207212 | JGI IMG/M metagenome (GOLD analysis project Ga0325402, IMG submission 207212) | Populus deltoides microbial communities from Bellville, Georgia, United States - Xylem-PdKOR-R3 | ecosystem: Host-associated > Plants > Phyllosphere > Stem > Wood/Secondary xylem...
TCAAATGAGATCCTTCCCCAGGTGACAATCACCAGACCAGCACATGCCTCTGTGTCTTATACCCGCCAGCAGCGTTGTAAATCTTATGTGATAATGATCAGGAGAGATCATGGTTTGGCGTGCTCCCATAAGTACACCTGGAAATTGGAAAAAAGAAGAAGAAGAATTACTTAACTATCAATCCTCCCTTTTCTGTTACTATGTTTTGCAACAAAATGAAAGTATTCTTTTCTCCACTTTTGCCATCTTCGGTTATTCTCTTAATAGTGTCGAAAAATATTTTAATCTCGTGAAAATAAATATATTTTCACAATACTAAACTATAATATTCAATAATATTATTATAATTACTGTCATCATCACACCACCGTGACCACCGTACCATAACTACCACTCTAAACATCATTTTATTATTAATATAATTACTATTTTATCAACATCCCGTAATAACTTTTCATTAATGGATATTCCTTCTTTCTACTATTTCAATTTGTATATTAAGTCAAAACGCCAACATCATTTTTACACCAATAAAGAGAGTTTGTTGAAATAGAGAAAGATGTAGAGAGAGTTTGTTGAGATAGAGAGAGAGAGAGAGAGAGAGAGAGAGAATATATATATTTTAAATTGTTTTTAAATTTTTTAAAAATTATTTTAATATATTAATGTTAAAAATAAATTATTTTAATATATTTTTTAAATAAAAAACATTTTAAAAAAATCAACGATTGAAAAAACACTGCCTATAATTATTTACTTCCTTTCATGAAAAAGAGAGCTGAGCACTGAAAAAGCAATTAAAATATCGAGAGAATAAAATAAGGAAAAAAAAAAAAAACACTCTGAGAGAGAGAGGAGAGAGAGGGGCCTTTAGGCCTTAAGAGTCTCTTCACTTTGGTGATGGTGTTATCGAATCAAAAGCCGGGACTCCTATTATCACCATCCCTTAAGGTCATCTCCGTCATTTCACTGTTGATGCTCTTCTCCTCCTCCGCCGGCGGCGGTGCTTTTTGGAAATGGATCGTGTTCGCCGAAGCTAGCACCGGAAACACTGGGACAGGGAGGAACGGCTGGGTCGTTGGTGGGGTTGGCGGTGGTTTATGGGGCGCCGCTACGTCTTCTTCCAATGTTGGTATAGCCATCGCTGTCACGGCCATGGCCGGTATCGCCTTGGCCGCCACCGTCGTCTATTCTCGTAGGTAAAATAACAAAGTCAACAATAAAAAAACCCCCAAGTGTTCGAATAATTGACACTCTAATTCAAAACTTAGATTAACCGTCGCCAAAGAAACCCTAGATAGATCTAGTTAGATGTTGATGCAACAGAAACCGTTAATGAGAGCCTTAAGGCGAAGCCATACTCCTTTTTCCACATCTTCTTCGACGTCAAACTCCTCCTCCTCACCGTCATCGTCATCATCGTCGTCGTGGATATATTTGAGATCAGTTTTATTAGTAGTTGCCTCCTCTTCGTTGTCCTCATCATCTTCCTCCTCACCAGCTTCTACTAATCGGTGAGTTCTTCAATTCCTTTCTGTAAACTTTTCGTTTTTTTTCCCAAATCCAATCTCTTAGTCGTCTAAAAATGACCCCCTTTGCGCTCTATGTTATTCTATCAAGCTAGTTTCTTATTCTTCCTGCTTCTTTTACTTGCCTTTTGCTGTCTTGTTATTAGAATTTCGGAACAGTTCTGGAATCTTCGATGTGCAATTAAAGAATAAATTCGAAAGTGTTTAGGCCTCGTGGAAGAATACTGTCCCTCATAGAATTAGTTGTTCAATGTAGACTCCCATCTAAGAAGGTAGTGGAAGCAAATCGTTAATGGTATCTTTGGATGCCTTATGGGAAAAAAAGAATTTTGAGTTGTAATCGGTGGTTTGGGAATTTTGATTTTGTAGATGATTATCATTGAATAACTGATCTTTTGTTTCTTCTTCTTTTTTTTTGGTTCAGGGGTAGTCTTAAATCGCCTTGGTCGCGTAGGAGAAGAAAACATGCGCTTTTACCAAAGCAATGGAAAAGTTTATTTATGCCTGATGGGAAATTGTGTGATGGTGGTGTCAAGTTTCTGAAGAAAGCCCGAAGTGGGGTATGTTGCAGTCTGTACTGTGACTGATATTTTGACTGTTTTGTTTAGTTATTCATTAAGTCTTGTGTTGTTATTTATATTTCTGCTGAAGGAGTGTTAATTTTTCTTAAACTCTAATGCAGGGTGTTGATCCAAGTATTAGACCAGAGGTTTGGCCATTTCTCCTTGGAATGTAAGTTCTGTTTTAAGTGGCAGTTTGTATTTGATTTTCTTAGTATTTATATACCAGCTATTTTTTTTATTTAGGTCTCTTATTTAATTGAGTTTGCTTTCTGAGGGTATATTTATAACCAAGCAAAGTAGCAACTTTCCATCAGTGCATTTTGTCATTGAGTTTTTTGGGCAAAATCATGAAAGGTAGGCCAGGAACAATGTGATTGTTGGCGACACAGTTGCTAAATGCAAACATACTCATAGCAATGTCCTTGACATTTATAATTTTCCTATTTGGAATGTGTGCTTGCATTATACGCTATCATTTTTCTGATTGTCCATCCTAGGAAGCTTTTCCTTTTTGTTTTGTGTTCATTTATTGTGATGATGTATGAGCACTGCTCTTTGTATTGATGTTGAGTTCTTTTCAACAGCTATGATGTGAACAGTTCCAAGGAAGAAAGAGATTGCATTCAAGATGAGAAAAGGTATCATAATTCTCTTCCTGTACAGTTTTTAGTTATGGATGAATGCTCTCTTTTCCAAATTCCTTGTAATCATGTATTTTCATTTCTTTCCCTAGTCAAGGTTCTTATATATATTTGCACTGCAGAAAAGAATATGAGAATCTACGGAAACAGTGCCGAAGACATCTCAGATGCAATGATAGGAGTTTTAAGGCCAAGCAAGCTGTCGGAATCAGCAGCGCTGAGGTTAGCGGGGACTCGAGTCAAGTCATGGATTTTCCTGGATTAGAAGATGTTAATAGTACCAGGATGACACCTTCTGCTGAGCAAGGCAACTTATCTGCTGAGGATTCAGATTTCCCTGATGAAGCTCCTCAGGGCTCTGAATCAATATTGGAAGGAGGTGATGATAGGAGTGTGGTCACCTATGAAGATGGCTTGGCTGGAGACACGGAGTCAACTGATTCCGATTCCTCTGAAGAACCAGAAATTGCAGAATCTTTTCTTGCAACTGAATTTACAGGTGAAAATGATTTTGATTTGCCTTCTCAGGAGAATTCCTCTCCCTTTGAGACAAAGAGCAGGTTGAACTTGCAGAAAGATGAGGATTTTGCCACATGGCAGAGAATCATTCGTGTTGATGCAGTGCGGGCAAATGGTGAATGGATAATGTACTCTCCATCTCAGGCAGCAGTATCAGAGATGAAGGCACGAGGATTGGCTGAGAGTGTAGGGTTGCAGGACTACGATCACTTGGAGCCAAGCAGGATCTTTCATGCTGCTCGCCTTGTCACTATCCTTGAGGCATATGCACTTTATGATCCTGAGATTGGTTACTGTCAAGGAATGAGTGATTTACTCTCACCCATTATTGCAGTGATGGAGGAGGATTTTTTAGCCTTCTGGTGTTTTGTGGGCTTCATGAAGAAAGCTCGGCACAATTTTCGTCTCGATGAAGTGGGAATCCGGAGGCAACTGGGTCTTGTTTCCAAGATAATCAAGTGCAAGGATAGCCATCTCTACAAGCACCTGGAGAAGCTTCAAGCAGAGGACTGCTTCTTTGTGTACAGAATGGTGGTGGTTCTTTTCAGAAGGGAGTTAAACCTTGATCAAACACTCTGCCTCTGGGAGGTGATGTGGGCTGACCAGGCAGCAATACGGGCAGGGATTGCCCAGTCTGCCTGGGGGAGGATGAGGCTAAGGGCCCCTCCTAGTGATGATTTGCTGCTTTATGCAATAGCAGCTTGTGTGCTGCAGAGGAGGAAACTGATCATTGAGAAGTACAGCAGTATGGATGAGATCATGAGAGAATGCAATAGCATGGCCGGTCAGCTGGATGTATGGAAGCTTCTCGATGATGCACATGACTTGGTGGTCAACCTGCACGACAAGATTTAAGAAATAATTCTTCCTTTTTCTCTTGCTCTTCGTAGATTTCCATTTCGTCCTTGTTGCTGTGCGCAGATCCCTTCAAAAATAAGGGATCTTCGGATCACTTCAACTCCTAGCTTGAAACAAAAGCAACTGATAGGCAATTTGTTTAACGGAGTAAATTATGGAATTCTGAATGCTGTGCCCGCACTCTCCGTGAGTGATAGTGGCATCAATGCAAATTTAGCATTTTGATCTTCCTTTTCAACTTGGCTCCTTTTCTTTGCAGTTTTTGTATCTTTCGTTTCCAAAGATACGGGCAGACAATTAAGCTCAATGCTTAACCTCTTTATGAATGCCTTGGGATCACTTCTTGCTCAAGATTGTTGGTAATGTGGATCGTGGGTGACGCAGACAGAAGCATTATAAGGATAGCAACAACACAAAAAAGACAAGAGTTTTGGCAGAAAATAGGATTATCACAACAGAACCCTTAGTCAGTTTTATTTCTGAATTAAACTCAAATTTAGGGGTTTTTGGAGCTTGGTTGGTTACAATTGACTAAGTCTTCTATAAAACTAGACCTTGGGAATCTCTTAAAAAAATTGAGCTTCATTCAATAGTCAGATCTTAATTTAATAGTCAGATTAAAAGAATATGGTGGTTTGGCATAACCAAACCTCTTTTTAGGCTCAATTATATCTCACTGATCCATAAAAACATCTTCTAAGCTATCTGCATTGTCACACCATAACAAATACGAATCTCATCAAAATTAAAGGGAAAAATAAAAATATGGAGTCACTATGTAATAATTAAAGAAAACTAGGAGTTCTAAAATGGACATTAGTTTCATAGTTTCATGTGGTGGGTTAGTTGTGTTTAAGGAAAGATTGACGTTGCTCTTATCGTATCATTTCAAACGAAAGGTTATATTTGCCATGTGTTTTATTCTAAATTTATTTTACGCATACTATTAATTGTCTAAATTCATTTCTAAGCTTATTTGTGATTTATTTAAAAAAATAACGTCAATCCTTAAGAATAAGAGACTCTTCGATAAAGGAGAATTTTAACATTAATTCCTAAAAATAGATGATTTCTTCGATTTTAAGAAAATTTGGACATTGATCCATAAAAATAAGTGAGCTTAATTTAATAGTCAGATTAAAAGAATATGGTGGTTTGGCGTAACCAAACCTCTTCTTAGGCTCAATTGTATCTCACTGATCCATAAAAACATCTTTCAAGCTATCTGCATTGTCACACCATAACAAATACGAATCTCATCAAAATTAAAGGGAAAAATAAAAATATGGAGTCACCATGTAATAATTAAAGAAAACTAGGAGTTCTAAAATGGACATTAGTTTTATAATTTTATGTGGTGGGTTAGTTGTGTTTAAGGAAAGATTGACGTCGCCCTTATCGTATCATTTCAAACGAAAGGTTATATTTGCCATGTGTTTTATTCTAAATTTATTTTACGCATACTATTAATTGTCTAAATTCATTTCTAAGCTTATTTGTGATTTATTTAAAAAAATAACGTCAATCCCTAAGAATAAGAGACTCTTCGATAAAGGAGAATTCTAACATTAATTCCTAAAAATAGATGATTTCTTCGATTTTAAGAAAATTTGGACATTGATCCATAAAAACAAGTGATTTTGTTGATTTTTAAAAATTTGATGTTAATATTTAAAAATATATGATTTTGTATATTTTTTTGATTTCTTTCTTTTAAAAACAAGATTTAATTTCAATAAAGTTTAAGATAAATTCAAAACATAAAATTTTGATTAAGCTAATTCTTTCCTAATCAACAAACCTAGATAAACAAACCAAACCCTAAAAAAAAGGTTTCAAGCATCTTCTTATTCATTCATGATTCATTTAAGCTAACAAAACATGAATATAGTCCATGATTCTTTGTGTTTATTATAATCAAGGATATTTAGCATAAACTCTAATGAATAAAGCAAATAGAGCATGTACTATTTAAAATAAAACGATAAGAAATTCTAAAGAAGTGAATTTTAAGTCTTCAAAACATATATTTTCAAATTAAGCATGACATCTAAAGAATAAAACCCTTAAATTATAAGAACCCTAAATTGTCATGTTTTCCCAATCAAAGGACACCAATGTTTTCTAACCACAATAATGAACTGGAAATCTAGAAAATTGACATTTTTAGGATTTAAGAGCATCGGTAAACATAACATTTCATATCCAAACTTTGTTCAAAAAAAGAAGAGAAAGCTTCCATGCCACATTTTCTAATGGATCAAACATCAACACTTCTTGCTTAAAAGGTGTCAACTTCTATAAGCATGATTTACTTCTAAAAGGATTATTTGGCTTAACATAAACATAAAAAGATCTTCAATATTGACTCCTAACAACTAAGCTTAGTTCAAACCAACTAAACAAAACTATAATCATCTTTTTTTTTTTATGGTTTTCATAACATAAATAGCTAAGGAGCTTTCATGTTTTATGGTTGTTAGTCCCTTACCACCTGATTTTTAGACTTCCATCACCCATATTAACTTAAAAACATGAATAAAAAATCTCAAATTCATAACCATAAGTCAACCTTCAAGCAAGGTCCCTTTGGTAGGTTTTTACCCAAGATATTCTCATGACTTGTGTTTTGAATACCTTAGTGTTTATTACTCAAGTTTCATTGACATTCAACGACTAAAACTAAGACTAAATGAGATCTATTTAACTATAAAAAGAGGTTAGGAGCTCATGTGGTTGTTGTTGTTTTTCCACGATTGACTTCATATATCAAGCCACCACCACAAATTAAAAATGTTATTAGAACCACTCATGGTTTCTATTAATTTCTGAAAATGCTATTGTTATTCCAGAATGACCCAAACCATAAATAATCCAAGAAGATCGATCAACATAAATGTTTATTGCTTTAAATTTTTGCCCTTGTTGTTTCATGTGTCTTTTTTTATTATCATTGAATTAAATAAGATATTGGTTCCCATAAACAACATTACTAAATACAATTGAGTCTGTGACTTGTGTTTTGAGATTAAATATCTTCATCCAAATCTATCTCTCAACTTTTCAATTTAGTCTTTAATTAAATATTATTTAGCTTTTACTTGATTTTCACATAAATAAAAATAATTTTTTTTTCTAATATGTGCAACCTTACATAATATTTTTTCTTTGATTTTGTTTAATCGCTTTCATGTATGTGTTTATTTCTATTATTGTTTGATTAAATAAAAAAAAATTATAATAAACAAATTTATTAAACATGATTGGGTATATAACTCATATTGTGAGATCAAATATCTTAATCTACATCTATCTCTTGACTTTTCCGGTTTAGTTTATAGTTATCATTAATGATTTTTTTTATATTTATTGGCACAAATAATTTTTGATTTATTTAATTAAATGCATGAATAAACTTTTTCGATCTATGATTATGATTTTTTATGTCAAAAAAACACTTTGAAAAAGCTTGCATATTCATTTTCTTTGTTGAAATAAAATATTATCTGACTCGTGGAGATGGACCCGTTAAATAGCTATTACTTGATGTTTGCAAATGAAATTCTTGGAATGGTTTTTTTTGCTTAATTTCAATCTTCCACATGTAGAGTGTGTTACTGTTTCTGTCATTAGATTTTATTTTGTTGGTGATAATAAAGTGCAAAGTTTTTATTGTTAGTTTTATGAGTGGTTGGAGTGGATATAATGACTGTTTGTGGAGAAGGAGGTTGCAATGGCGATTGGAATGATGGTTATTTGAGGAGAAAATAGAGGAGAATAGAAGTGTATTTTGGGTGCTGGACTATGAGAAGTTGGGTTGTGAGATGAAAATTATAGCCTTAGTTTGAAGGATGATGAAGATGAGATTAGTTATAGTGTAGTGTGGAGAAGTGAAAGCTTGAAAAAATCAAGAAAGATTGATTCTCTGGACAATGATCACAAATTATGTTGTGAGATGAGAGGATTGAGGCTAAGGACAATGATGGGAAAAATTGAAAAGGATGCTATAGTAGTTTGATGAATATAATGTCTATAGATTTGAGAAACAAGTTTGGTTTTGAGTGGAAGAGGGGCTGTGTTTGCTTGATTAGTGTAGGTGTTTGCTTGTTTATGAGTAGACAATGTTGCTCATGATTTCCAGTATTATTGATTAATAAGTGTTGAACAAAATTTCTAGTGTCAGTGTGGATCGAAAAGGAAACAATTGGTGAAGGGAGGTTCCTTTCTTTATTTTTTATTTTTAGGGTTTATGTATTAGATTTTTTTTTAAATTTTAATATTTTTTATTTTTGTAATTTCAACGCTGCAATGATATTTTAGTTAATAATTGAAATATAATAATAATTTTATATAAAAATCAATATATTTTTTTGTGTAAATGTAAAATGTTATGAAATTATAAATATTAAATTTAAACTATATTTCTTAGAAACTAAAAATAAAAATAAAATAAAAAAATAAGTAAAATAGAAAAGTGTCATAGTAATTTTACTCTCATGTTCGAAGTAAGTTTAGACCGGCCTCGCTCGGTGAGCCACACATGCCATAGAAGTGAGGAATCTATTCGACTAGTTTATCACTATTGGGCTTAGTTTCAATTTTTTAAAATCCCATACCCTAAACAAACAAAATCCAAAAATTCTGGAGGCCCATAAAAAAATAGTCTAATTTTCTTTTTCCTTTTCTTCTCTTCTCTACTGTCCCCCCCCCCCTTCTGTGTCTCTCTCTCTCTCTCCCCCCCGTCCGAACCCACATTCCACTTTACTTAAACAAAACAGAAAATCCTTTGAACCACCTCCAATGACTCCAGAAGAACCCGAATTGAAAAATGGACTCGAACCTAAACCCGCAACTGAACAAAAACAAGATCCGGAGCTAGAGACAATGGCAGTACCGGAATCAAAGCCAGCACCGGAACCAGAACCAGCAACAATTCACGTCAGGAGCGCAGATCCTGAGGCAGAGGAGCCAAATGAAACCGAGATCCAATCAAACGAATCAGAGAAACTTGAATCGAACGAGCAAAATGCGAGTCGTCCTGCTGAGCTACAACAGAACAGAACATTCACGATGAGAGAATTGCTCACTGAATTAAAAACCGAAGAAGGCGACGATGCGGCAAGCACTCCTCTCAGGTTCGGTTCGGTTTCTACGATTAATACATTTCATTGTCAAACGTTTCAATTCTTTCGCTTTCACGCAATACACGTGATTATTGAGATCAGATCAGATCAGATTAGATTAGATTGCGTGTTATTTTAAGTGTCTTTCTAGATCTTACCGTAAGATTCTGTAACTGTATCATGCCTGGTAGATGTGAAATTTTGTTAGACTTCTTAGCGTGTGATTTTTGAAAATTTGTTAACAGTCAACAGAGCACACAGCAGCAGCAGCAGCAGCAAAATAATGCGGCAATGCAATTGATTGATAGTGTTACCAGTACTGATGAGGAAGGTCGGTCGCGTCAACGTGTTCTCACATTTGCTGCCAGGAGGTAATATATTCATTAATCAGCCTTGTTTTTTGAGATTTAGATGCCTTATTATTGATGGTTGTAGAATTTTGCTATAGGTATGCGAGTGCGTTAGAGAGAAATCCAGACGATTATGATGCGTTATATAATTGGGCATTGGTTCTTCAGGTATGTGAAAAGAAAATGCTTCTATGCAATAGTAGTTATCTTAAGCATATTGAGATTTAAAAAAAAAAATTAGAATCTAGATTGATTAATTGTGTTGATGTGATTGGGATCTTGGTTTGCAGGAAAGTGCAGATAATGTTAGTCTGGATTCTACTTCACCTTCTAAAGATGATTTGCTTGAGGAAGCTTGTAAAAAATATGATGAGGCTACACGTCTTTGCCCAACACTTAATGATGTATGTTTTAAACCCATATGCTAAATGATCCTTTTGAATGTCTATAGATCAGGTTATGATGAGGATTCTGACTTCCTGAAATGCAAAAGTGAGATAATAAACTGAAAAAAACTTGCTGGCTGTTTTGAATTCTTGCAAGTGATTATATTTAATATTTATCCATTTGAGCTGGTTTCCTTTTCCTGGCAAAGAAAAGGAATCTTATTAGATAATGAGTAAAATATAATTGCTAAAATTGAGTATTTGCATGAGGGCCATGTGGTAATGATTACTCGTTACGGATACTTCTCAGATCACTTATGAGCCTACACACCATAGTGGGTTTGGAAGATATGCGTTAAGATAGCATTTATTCAATTAAATTATTGATCTATTTTATGAATATATGGATTGTGTTAAAGATTCAATTTTTTTTTTAATTTCAAACTCTTTGTATCCATGTTTCCTGGAAAAAAAAAACTAGATTTAATTGCATCTATGTATCATTTGAACACGATAATATTTGTGGAAAAAGATATGATTTCGAGATTTTACTCACCCAAAAGTTTTGTGTTATGTTTATTGACAGGCTTTTTACAATTGGGCTATAGCAATTTCTGATCGGGCCAAAATGCGTGGTCGTACAAAGGAGGCTGAGGAACTGTGGAAGCAGGTTGGTATATAATATTGTTTCACCAATTCAATTTTATTGGTTCTGCTTTTGTGTGTGCACCAAGTGAACATGCATCTTTGTATCCATTTTCCCTCTACGAAATCATGCTATCATGTGATATGATAGGCAGTCATTCAGGGTATGCAACCTTTATAACTTGCCAGGAGCCATTTATACTCAAAGCAAATTCCATTTTGCCTTTCCACCTAACCTTTTCAAGCATGCTTGATTTTCTTATTGCTATGTCCTTCATTTACATGCAGCTCTGCTCATATTTTCCTTAAGAAAGTTCTTTTTAGAGAAGTGAAATTTACAATAATCTGCTTTTTGCAGGCAACGAAAAACTATGAAAAAGCTGTCCATCTTAACTGGAACAGCCCCCAGGTATATTTTTTTAATTAAATTCTTAAAAGTTGTTGTTTCATCTGAAACCAAGGTCCACAACTTTCCCTTCTGTTTGTAACAACCTTCTACTGCTGATTCCAATTGTTTATGAAATCCATTTCAGGCACTCAATAATTGGGGACTTGCCCTACAGGTATTTTATGTCCCCTGATTCAACACTGTTTATACTTCTTTTCTTCCTGCAAGAACTTTTGTTGAGCTTTTGTTTCTTTTAAATTTTGATACTTTGAGATGTTCTGGTACGTGTGGTTGTTCTGGGTAGTTTAATTTGATGCTATATTGAATTTTGCAATTTTAGGAACTCAGTGCAATTGTTCCTGCAAGAGAAAAACAAACCATTGTGAGAACTGCAATTAGCAAGGTACAGAAAGTCATTTGGAGATGTCAGAGTGCGGATGAATATATAGGACAAGCAGCAAAATGATTTTGATTTTGGTATGTCCTAGGAATAGGTCTACTTGTATCTTCTGTCCTTATGATCCCTTTTGCTTGTTTCTAATGCAGTTCCGTGCAGCAATTCAGTTGCAATTTGATTTTCATCGAGCAATCTACAACCTTGGAACTGTTTTGGTTTGTTTAATCCTTTCCATCCTCATCTGTAATATCATGTTTCAACTTGATTATATCTGTTTTCTTGCTTTATTTAATTTGTAGGTTAAGACAAGATAATTGACTGTCTTTTCACCTCCTCCGACAGATCAGGGAGTTTAAATCCTAAATATAAATGCTTTTTTTTGGCAGTATGGGCTAGCCGAGGACACATTAAGAACTGGGGGAACACCCAATTCTAAAGATGTTTCCCCTAATGAGTTGTATAGCCAGTCTGCTATCTACATTGCAGCTGCTCATGCATTGAAACCAAATTACTCGGCAAGTATTGCACAGTTTCATTTTTATTAAACGAGCTTGTTTAAATTCTGTGATACAAAAAGCATGTAGCCTCAGAATTATAATTTCAATTAGCCAAAGGATTATAATTCAAAGCTAAAATTTATTTGATTCTTTACAGGTATATAGCAGTGCATTGAGGCTTGTGCGTTCCATGGTCAGTATTGCATTTTCTGAATTTATGGTTGTTATTTTATCCTAAAATGCCTTCCTCATGATAGCTAACTTCTTTCTCAGTAGTTATGGCTTATGAGGTCTTATCTTTTCTTGGACTTTTGGTTTTTGCATTGTTGCCCAAATCTGTGTCTTGACCCCTAAGCTTCTGTTTCAGGTTAATATGGGCACATAAAAAACTGAACATATCCACCCTTTTCATTCTGTAATTTTGGATTCAATCAATACCTCCACACTTGTGTGTTGTGGTTGCCAGATACTTTTTTTGATTTTATCAAAATACATATTTCCATATTGCAACCAATATCTTTTCTGCCTTATTACTACTTATGACTGGAACTTCTATAGCTCCCCTGATAAAATGCAAGGCATTTTGACTTGAAAATGAATTTGTTTTCATAGGTCTTTCTCTATATATCTGAATTTTAAACTGGCTGAAGAAATTATTCTTTACAAATTAAATCTGATCAGCCCCAATTTTTTGACAGTTACCTTTACCATATCTTAAAGTTGGATATCTAACTGCTCCGCAAGCAGGGAAACCAATTGCACCTCACAATGATTGGAAGAGATCAGAATTTGTTTTGAATCATGAAGGGCTTCAACAGGTAAAATCTAATTTGTTTTGTAATTGTGGATGTCAAAACAAATTAAATGAATCTCAGTTATCTTACCTCTCAGAACATCACAAATAAAAATCATGGCTTTATTTCATCAAGAAGAATTTTCATGTTGGTTATCCATAATGTTGCCAACTTTAGTTCCTTGGAATACATCTTTCATTTCCTGAGCAGATTAGCAAATCAGAGCAAAAACAAGTTCGCCGGAGCCTCTCTGGCAGACCATCAGATGTATCGAATAGTGACAAAAAGGCTATCAAAGTCGAGGTTCCAGATATCGTTTCTGTATCAGCATGTGCTGATCTGACTTTGCCACCTGGTGCGGGCCTCTGTATAGATACTATTCATGGGCCCCTTTTCTTGGTAAGCACCATTTCTTTTTCATTTTTCTTTGAAATATGCCTTTACAATCAGATGATTTTGACTTGCTTTCAATGTTCAAAATAGTTAATCTTAGCCCTGTAGTGATCATGTAGTGAGATTTGCTCATTTGAAGAGCATCTGTAGCTCTATCTAGTATCTCCTTTAATATAGCATCGATTCATTTGTCATCTATGGTTTAGGGAATGGATAATTTAATAATTTAAACAAGCTCAGTTGTCAGCATGATAGATTATTAAAACAGGACAGGACAGGATATAGGTGACTGGGATATAAATTGGTCCTCTTCTCAAAATTCTTTTCCTTTTCAGGTTATATTCATGATTATTAGAAAGAATTTTTTGTTTTTCAACTTTACCGTTCTTCAGTGAACTGTAATCATTTTGAGGGTCTTTTTATCCAAAAACTGGGGATAGAAGTTATACTGTTTCACATCAAGAACCCATGTTTAAATTCTGATCAGGTTGCTGATTCATGGGAATCCCTGGATGGATGGCTTGATGCAATTCGTCTGGTGTACACAATCTATGCACGAGGCAAGAGTGAGGTCCTAGCAGGTATCGTAACAAGCTGATTGCAGTTATGAATTGTCGTAACAAGCTGATTGCAGTAATGAATTGTCTGCTTGAACGATGCAACCTTCTTCTGAAGATGTATGTATGATTCATGTATTGAAATTGGGATTTGGTCATTTTGAAATAAGCTGTATATGATAGAATTTGTCATAGAGATGCACTTTTGTAAAATTTTCTCTGCATGATCAAGTGTTGCACATCAATTTTAGTTTTGGGTGGCTGGTGAGTAATTTTGATGCGTAACATTACATACTGAATGAGTTGGATTCGTTGATTTATGTTAGGCACGTGTTTTGTTGTAATCATAACATTGGCACTACAAATGTTTTGAAATATAATCCCAGTATATTGCATTTTTCTGGCAATTCCAATAATGATGTAGAAATGAAAGCATACCATGATTCATCGAGTCTCTTAATTTACAGTGCAGTATTCTGCCTGAAGTCTTGGAGCCTATAGCAAGGGGGAGAGAGATTTGGAAAATTATGGAGATCTGATTGATTTCCGTGTTTGATTTAGAACTTCACCATTGTGTAGGATTAGTTCTCAAAGATTAATCTTTGGTTTGATGCATAGAAAGCTGTTACCTTCATCACACGCGTGCGCTCACGCACGCATCTATCTTTTCATGTGGTGGCGCGTAAACATAAAATGGGTGCTGCCATTTGCTCGTTTGGCATCTCCTGTGTTTGAGTGCATGTGGTTTGAAAAATTATTAAATTAATATTTTTGTTTTAGTGTTTGATGTATTGGTGTTAAAAAATTTTAAAAAAAATCTGAAAAAAATTATTTTAATGCATTAAGTAAAAAACACCAGCATTTCTCTGTTTGTTTTTGCGGTGGTAAAGTGTTTTTGTGAAAAAAATAATTTTTATTTGTTTTAATTTATTTATTTTTGATGTTTTTAGATTATTTTAGTATGTTCATGTTAAAAATGAATTAAAGAAATTAAAAAATATATTATTTTAATATATTTTTAAATAAAAATTATTTTAAAAAATAATAATTATCACAATACTAATAATGTTCTCCATAATTTTTAACTAAACTTGCAATATTCTTTCGTAATTTAACGATCTCAAATTTGATTTATAGAGCAAGTGTTTTTCTAGGAAACTACAAATATATTGCGAATGGGTGGCTTTAGTTGGGCCAAAGCAAGAACAGCTTCAGGAAGAGTCCACAGCTCTTCTCCACAAGATTAAGCCCGAGGCGACGGCAGGAACCTTCAACTCAGCTATCTTGGTGTTTCGTTTATGCCATACGAAAACAAACAAACTTCCAATACCCATATCTAGTGCAGCTAACGATGGGAGGGGTGATATTGCTTAATATTGATTATTTTTGTATCGATAATGAAACGGGCTAGTATGCCTCTAAGTACGTCTTAATAAAACTTGAAATGAAAATTAAATTAAAATAAAATAAAGTCTAAAATTATGGTTTAAAAAGTAATATTATTTTATAAGTGGACAAACAACTAATGCTTCCTTTTTACTAATTTTATTACCTTAAATCTTTCATTTGATACTCATTTTTTTCGCCAAGTCCAAATTCTCTCCAATCTAACTGTCCTTTGCATTTTATGTGAATTAAAATCTTACATGTAAGCATATACTAGCAAATGTACCAACATGTTGCCCCGAAGTCATCGAGTGAAAATAGCTTTTTATTGGAACCGTGGTGTCATGTTTTTGCTCCTCCACGTAAAAATAAAACCTTAATACTAGCTTCCAAGAATATTTTAGTATTTTTGTAGTTTACTACAATCTGCAGAACCACAGAAACCACTCAAAGATCATTATCTTTTAACATCTGGTTCACTCTCCTTGTTCTTTCTTAAAGCTTGTCATGTTTTCTTAATCTACCCTGAAGCATATCATCGTCATACTGGTTACGTGCTTTGATTCAGTCTTTCCTTACCCTTTCTTAACAATTCTAAAACCGAATTCTTACCTCCCCTGTGACTAAAGCAGATTGACCGGTGTGCTGGAAGAGCCGTGCTAGTCTTATACTGCAATCTAGTGTCTCCAGAGGTTTCGTTGCACCAGCCTTGCGTGTTCAAATTATTAGCAGGCATCACACGTTTGAGGCGTAATAAGATGCGCTCAATTTTGAGTACTCATGATACCTAAAGGGGTTATTGTAATTTACCCAAGAAAAAAAAAAGAATTGTTCATGTACTGCAGAGATAGCAGGACTGAAAACAATGCGGTTTCTATTTTCAAATCCAAGCAGCAATAATCACAGGGTTCTTACCAGTCAAGCTGTTTTTGGGTAGAACGTAGCCTGGGTCATTTGTGCTCCCGTCGAGGTTCAAATTTTAGCAGGATAAATCGTAAGAGAGAGGCCTCTATTCAGCTTAGCAATTACCCAAACATTGAACTTTTGCCACTGTCACTTGTGAACAATTCACAGAGGGTTTAGGGAACTAAATCTTCCGTCCGTTTGCCATTTATTTACGCAGTAAGACGCTCTTTTAACCAGTCCGGCTGCCATCATTTTAGCTGGTAATTTTTGGGTGTCAAAAAAATGATACTTGCGCCCCCAGATGCAGAAAGAGTTGTTCTACTTGAGCACAAATAGTAACGACAGATTTAAAGAGCCAGCAACCTTCCCAGATGCGGAAAGAGTTGTTCTACTTGAGCACTAATGATAACGACAAATTTAAAGCGCCAGCAACAAGGTTTCTCCTCCACTTTTTATGAATGCAAACATAAAAAATGCAAAGTAGTGTCTACCGCTTCGACCACAAAGGCATGTCAGTTGGGGACAATATCATCCAGCCCGTGTTTTGTTCATTATTGGAACGATTTGTCATTTAAGTCGCAAAACAAATTTTGTCCCTCTGCTTTCCTAATTCAAAACATCAACATGGGGGTATCTCTATCTTTTGATCTCATATCTAAGGCCAAATATGTTTCCAAAGTAGTGTGCTGTGAAGGAACAGGAACCATAACATTGCTATCAGAAGAGCATCTATTTAACCAAGTCACATTAACCATGAAGCTGTTGTTCTATTGTTTCCTCTGCTCATCATCGTCATCCCAACCTCCATTTGAGTGCGCTCGATTTTCTGGGTGGTTTCTTGGAACTCCTCTCTGCCGAAGCTCATTTCTTGATTGCTTGTCTGCGGATGGCAGATTCATGTGTTCTCCTTCTCTCTCCTAACATGGAAAGAGAGAAACTCAACTATAATCTCACAGATCATTAGAAGAATGAAACGAAAATTAAAAAAGGACTTCCATTGATTGATACCTCCTCCAATGGTTCCTGATGCTCCCTCAAAATGATATCTTTCTTTTTTCCCGGCAATGGAAGAAACTTGGCTGCTTTGCTAAATAATTGAAATCCCTGAACATCTCCATTTTTTATGCTTGCTTCTAGCTGCAAAAAATTAGTGGCACAAATATGAACACTTTATATCTTGGATGACGGTAACCAAAATCATTAAGTTGGAGTTCTTGCTCTTATTTAGTTCTGCTAATACTTCAAACATTATGTTTCTGTCAGAGTCTATCTTCCATAGTTTCTTCTACTGGTCTATCATAACGATGTGAATAAGTAGAGAAACCCCAAACCAGAAGGTAACCAAAATGGTTTTATAGATGTTATACCTGAACATGAACAATTCCAAAAATAATGCTAGCAATAGGCAGCCAGCTATCCTCGGGAGACAGAGACATATTTGATCTATTGAGCCAGATAAGAAAAATTACATAATCAAATCCATGCATCCAATCCATAATCAACTAACATGTTCAAATTAACTGTAATATAGCATCAGGCAGTGTAATATATTAAGCCCGGAAATTGTTTTACCACACACTTAAATCTTTAATAAAGAACAAACTGATTCACATTATAAGTCCATCATCAATATATCAATCGAACTAAAATATATAGCTTCTAATCAACATTAACAAATTTGTGAAAATCTTGAATGAATACCCTGTAAACTCCAACTCAAAGTTCACATTTTGCATTCAACAGTCATAACCAAACTAGCAAGACACAACATATATGGACAACAAGTCCCAAATGTTCACACTCCACAATCACTTCCTAACCAAGAAAGACAACCTACACTACAAATCAGCATCTCTTATAAAACTTAGCAAAGCATCAAAAAAAAAAAAAAAACTGGATGCCATATTAAAAAATCAGAATAAAGAGAGATAATGTACGCATGGTGCTATAAAACAAAAGGGGAAAAAAAACCTCAAATAAGGGGCCAAGTAAACAAGAGAATAAATAGCATATCTCCTTTTCCCAGTATCAAGCCAAGCAAAAACCCAACTCTGCCAACAAAACAACAAAAGATCAGAACTTTATCGAGACCCAGATTCCAAAAACACAACAAATACAAAAATTTTAAAAATCAAACACAGACCAACACACTTACCAACCAATTAAAGTAAGGAATGAAACTGACGATACCCATAACAGCAATTCTCGTATCAGTAGTAGTAATCCCCGAATCACTCTCCTCCTCCTCATCATTAGTAGCTGTGTTCGGTAAAAGCAAAGAGCTCAGCATACACACACTGATAGCAACAGCAAACGGGGTGTCGTCTGACAACGCTGCCCTGCATATTCCCCTGTTAAACTTCTTCCTCTGCATTAACAACAACAAAAAAAAGTTCAAAGGGGAGTAAAAAAAGAAGAGAATTTGCAGTGTTTTGTTTTGTTTTACCTTGATGAGGGTTTTACAGTGGTGGTGGAAAAAAGAGGGTTCTAGTTCGATGAGTGGCGAAGTTAAGTTAGGAGGTTTTAGGGAAGGAGAAAGTGAAGCGGTGGTGGCCAGTGTGATCATTGAAGGGAGGAGATGGAGATTGGGTTTTAAGGAGAGAGTGTGATCAAAGGTAGGAAGGAAGGAATTAAGGCAGAATCTTGAGTTTCGTACTTCTTGAGAAGAGTGTGTGTGGGTACATCATGGTCATACATGCTGACAGCTTCTCTCTCTCTCTCTCTCTCTCT
>Ga0325402_1001644_pt1 | contig 18654 bp, 16 predicted proteins | sample PopdelMetagenome_22_FD_207212 | JGI IMG/M metagenome (GOLD analysis project Ga0325402, IMG submission 207212) | Populus deltoides microbial communities from Bellville, Georgia, United States - Xylem-PdKOR-R3 | ecosystem: Host-associated > Plants > Phyllosphere > Stem > Wood/Secondary xylem...
ATGATAGATATATGTCATTTTGTTTTCAGAGATTAAAATATCATTACACTGTATAAAAAATATATGAAGAATAATCTGCCCCAATTAATTTTGCATTGCCAAGTGAACCCATGGAAAGATAAAAATACGCTCAAAAGCAACAAATTTTAGTTTTATCAAGAAGGGTATAGACTTGAATCCACAGGATTTTAGTTTTTTTTTTTTTTTTATAATGTTAATTTTCTCGTTTTCGGTTAAAGAGAAGAAAAGAAATCTATAATTCTAAGCTAAGAGTTTAGTAACATAAGGGCCTCGCAATGTCAAAGAAATAGCTGATAATTAAACAAAAGTTTTGATAGCCACGGTCTGGCGCAGGCACGAAATTATGTTTAGCCACGAGGAAGTATATGATTGAAGAGACAAAATCCCGAGGAACCTCGACGAAGAACTTGGTATCATTCCACAAGTTTTAAAATTTGTGCGAGTTTTATTTTTCTCCAACGGAAAGTTGGTAGTCTGACTGCCTCAGGGTGTCTTTCATCATTTCATCTAAATTGCCCTGCTTCAAAATGAGTGAAACAACCTTGAGTGATCCAATAATTAACAAATGGATTTAATTTAAACAGTCTACTAATAACATTAATTAAGCATAATATAATCAAGTAAGACTTCGTCCACCAAGGAATTGAAAACCTCAGCTTCCAATTCTAGAGCAACCTCTTCTTTTCCTTGATCCACATTTTCCCACTTCCCACTCTTCTCCATATGCTTGACGTAGACATGCCTCCTCTCCACCATCTCCCACCCCAAAAACATTTCTTGAGGCTGCCCATCAATCCATTCCTGAGCTACCCTTAGCTCTTGCTCAAATTCTTTATATGATCCAACCATGCTTCCACCTGCATAATTTTCTACAAGTTTCTCCTTGAAGAAGTCCAACAATAGACTATCTACCTTAGACGCCAAGCTTATTGTCGGTTTGACATGCTTAAGTAGCTCCTGTGCATGCTTTTCGGTTCCATTTTCTTTAGTTTCCTTGAAATCGTTGTCGTTATCACTGTGGATAGACACTGAACAATGTTGCACGGGGGATTCAAGGGATTCATCCTCCAACTCTGCCATCGCAATTCGCTTTTCCAAGTCTAAAGGGTCTAGTTGAGCGAGGTTCTCAAACCTTCTGATCTTTTGCATAAGCTTTTGTTTAGTTCCTGCAGTTGATCACATATTTCAAAATCTTGTTAAAATATGAATCCCACCGGGTAAACCATAACATCAAATAGTTACCAGTCTTACCCAAATCGAACAGAATGAGTTTATTTCAAAATCCTCTCTCAAGAAAAAGTTGCTTGGATAATCATATGATCTTAGTTCGTCTACACAACGTAGCTATGTACTTTGAGTGTAGCTATGTACTTTGAGTGTGGGTTAATATAGCTCGGTCCCATCCTATCAAAGCTCCTCTCTGGACCCTATTTCAAGGGCCCATAACTTGGCTCTAGTTGCATTATAAGTTTTCATGGAAGAGGCAACTACGTTCCTGTCTAGCAGGTCATGACTTAATCGCGAGAGAGAGAGAGAGAGAGAGGGATACCTTCCACATGGATAAGACTACGTTGGAAAGGAGAGCCAGTCTCTTCTTCTTCATCCTGGAATGGACAATCCAGAATAGACACTGGACTGGATTGCTCCTTCTCCTCCTCATTTGGCCACTCCTGTTGCATTACATGAGCTATATTATTAAGTATTAATGCACGAAAGTAGCAAGCACCTCTACGATAGAAATTAAAAAGTAACCAGGAAAAAGGTCTCTGGAGACAGACACGATTATTACAATAAATAATGCAGTCGGTGCATATCCAAAGTCCATCATAAAATTGGATGCCCCATTTCAATTCCCTACTCTCAATTTGATTTGATATGATATAATTTTGAAAGCAACAAAAAAAACAATGTCACATGACCATTATTGTCCACGACAATTGGGTAATTCAATTTGATTTGATTTGATATAATTTTAAAAAGCAATATTTACTATACTCTAAAATATCTGAAAACTACAAAAATATAATGAGTGGTAAATATTAACCAAGACACAAATAAATTTGATTTGGATAAAGATGCCTTAACACAGCGTATAATATAATCTATTATTTTTATAACACCATACTATGTAATTTTGCTAAAATCGATCAATCATTGTCTTTTCAAGACAAAAGGAAAAAGAAACAAATGTTGCCAGAATGGTAAATCCCAAGACTGGATGAGTTGGCTAAGTCAACCCACCGCAAGATAACAGCAAGACATCTGTCCAGCTATTCAATTAATTTTAATAATCCCATTTGTTAGCGTAGATTAATACTGTCCTAAAATTCATAATTGTCCATCTACAAGCCCACCAAATTCAATCTCTACATTATATATATATATATCTATATATATATATATATATATATAAACAAAATCAATCTCTGCATTATTCTCCAAGTAGCCTACCAAAACTCATGTCACCGACAGAAAAAGTTATGAAATTGGGTCGCACCTAATAACTAAATTTCAAAATACCCATGCTAAATAATAGTAAAAAAAAAATAAAAAATATTCGATAAACTATATACCATGAAGAAGCCTAAATACTCCATCTCATTTCATCGCCGTAGATGCCGCAAACTAGACATCATGCAGCGGGATCGTAGGCCTCGAAGCACTCCATGGTATTTAATTCCAAGGTCCCGAGATGCACCGTATCCAATTCCCAATAAAAGCCCACATGAAAATGCCAAAAATCCCCATTTACCATATTTATATGACTCTCTGACATCCCCTTCAAATCCTATTTTTTAGGGGTTTTTTTTAGGGCATTTTCAAGTTAGTCTTGACGCCTTAAGATTGACTCTACCTCTTGATTCTGATTGCAGACTCAAATTTCCAGTCCAGAAATAAACTACGCGCATGGAATTAAAATGCCGCAAGAAATCACATTTTCTTGACTCGATTTTAAAGAGATTATAGGAGTTAAACTCGTGTCAGTTTTTTATTGGAGATTAGCAAAACCACCAATATATACCGTTACCAGCCAATTATAAGAGAAATCCACCGGCAGACGATTGTACACTCGAAACATTAAAGACATACTTTTCTCACTAACCTTCCTGTTTGTGATGGAATCCTGACCGCCTGATACGCTCACTCTGTCGCTGACTTCCTTGATCATTAAATCTTTTTTGTTGCAAACGGAGTCGTTTCGGCAACTGTTACACGTAGAATTACCACTGTCAACAGTATATTCACTCTCAGTAGTCCAAATGTTACAGTTACTGTTACTGTTACTGCTGGAGCTTGTTGAAATTCCGCTTGTAATTTGATCGGACAGTTTATCTTGTTCCTCCAAGAACTCACTGAACAATCTCCACCCTCCGATCTCATTGCTTTCTTTACATTGACCATGTTGATCGGCTGCTTTTCTCCAAAAGTTCTTCTTAAACAGCTTCCGTGAAAGACTTCGAGGTAAAAGTCCCTTCCTGGTTCTTGACGGTGACGGAGACCTCACGGTGGAGTTGGGTGAGGGAAATGGGAGTAGTTTAACGGCCTTCATAACGGCAACCGATGCTTTTTGAAGAGCTGAGATTGTAGTAGAAGCTGCTTTTGATTTACTTCTTTTGAAAAGCTGCCTTGGTTGCTGCTGCTGCTTGGTTTTGAGGTCTATTTCGAGGAGAAGTCGGACGGTTGTGCAGCATCGACGACGAGGAAATGACTTGAAGCCGTTGGATGAGCATGAACTTTGATCATCAAGAAGATAATCTTTGAGCATCAAGGGTTTTGATCTTTCAATCGAAAATGATTTTTGCTTAGAAGAAGAAGAGCTAGAGGCCATTGTCGATTGAGAATTAATTATAAGTTGAGAAAATTAAATGATCAAGCTAGCTAGATTTAAATCTTAAACAGTACTGAAGTAAATGATGGGAGACAGATACAGAGAAAAGGCTGCAAGAAGAGACAAAGAGGCATTTAAAGAGGGAAATGCTAGGAAGGACGTTGCATAAATTCACCAGCTATGAGACGACAGCTTTTTAGCAGTGCAGACACTAAGAACTTACAGAGGGATGGTGGGGGGTTATATAGGGAGGTCTCAGGTGAAGTGAAAGAAAGAGGGAGGTAGGTTCCAATTCCAAATGGTGAAGATCTCAATGAGAGAGTGAGAAGAGTTAAGAGAGTTCAGTCTTTGCATGCAGAGGTAGAAGAAGCTTGGATGGTTCTTGTTCTGGTGTGTTGTTTTTTTGAATCTTAAGTTTGGTTATTTTATTGCTATGGTTTGTGTATTTAATGCATTTTTTGAATTTTATGAACTGGCTGTACTTTATAACCTAGCCTGTTAACTTGTGGATAGTAAGTTGTATTTATATACATATTTTTTCTTATAAATACCTTAATCTTTACATCCTAGGACCTTTTTTTTATTATTATTAATAGAGATTTTTTTTTTGAAATAATTTAGTTATCAAAAGACCAAAGTAACATGCACAAATGATTCTTAACTATAATTGAATTTTATAAATAACCAAGTATATTAAGAGTGGTGATTATTATTTTTGGATTCGAGAAAACCCTACTTTTCGAAAAGTACATTTTATAAAATTAGGTGAGTGAATAAAACTCCAGCTGTCCTAAAGTTTTATAAAAGATACACGTCCTGACTCGAATTTAAAATTTATTATTTAGATCTCAAGTTATTTATCATCACGACACGGTTCCTGGAAATATTAAAAGTCGTGACTGTATGGATTTACAATCTAAAAACACGTATACTACTGTAAACAGGATGCTTCAATTTTTCTTTGAAATATGCCAAAGGCACACACCAAGATTTTATTTTATTTTGAAAATATATAAAAATATTCAAAATTTTAAAAAATATAGTTTCCATTACATGACCACTAGTTGACCTTGAAAAATCTTGAAAATGATAGTAGTTTGACTGCCCATTTCTTACGCTCTTTGGCACGTGTGCCTGTCCTGAAGTTCAGAAGAGCGGAAGCGTGAAAAATGATCAGCTGTTAGATTTTCCTCTTGTTTAATTGTTTATTCGACGAAGAGCAATCGAAGGTCTGAAGAAGTTTTTGTTGAGGCCTTCGATTTTCTGATTAACTAATTAATGGAAGATTCTTTCATGCAGGGACAGGACAGGAGAGTTTTCCTTAACGGCCGTTAACTACTTCCTCTTTAGTCTACGACCTACCTATTAGCCTCCTATGCATGTATATTTATCATCACCATATGATACATAGATCCGCGAGGCTATAAACCTCGTCACCCATAGAGGACAAGATAGCTGTACTGTAAGGAAAAAAAGCATATTTTTTTTTAAAATATATATAAAATAAGCCATCATTAATATTTTTTTAATCCGGTGATTTAGATTTAGATGAGAAAAGTAAAATAATAACGAGTTAAATTGTTTTTTATTTTATTATAAATTAACAGAATTAAAATTACTTGAATCCAACAACTTAAATTTAATAAACATGGCAATTATTTTTTTTTTTGAAAAAAACATGAGAATATTTCAATCCAACTTGTTTTTCAAATTGCTTTATAAGTCCTTTATATTTGCCAATAATTAAAGATTTAAATATAAGATCGACAATATTTACATGATACCTGTATAAGTCCTTTATGTTTGCCAATAATTAAAGAGTGAAGGAGTAGGTATTCGTTGAATTGGTAACTAATTAACCTTATTTTTATTACAAATCATAATTAATTGCGATCTAATCATTTAAGAATTTGGTTGTTCAGAACAAAGGTAGTTATGGATTAACTAACGGTTCTATAATGGAAGTAAGGTTTCTTTCATAGTTAGAAATAATTTACTAATAATGTAGGAAATAATTTGAAAATGAACAAGGCACGCGTGCCTGGTGATTCATGTGATCATGATTTCGATTTTCCACTTGCAAACCTGGAAGGAAACAACATGATGAGTATATATGCATGTAACTATTCTCCAAAGCAAAAGTAAAAAAACAAAATGAGTACTTCGCAGATTTTGAAGTTCTTTAGCTCTGGTCTTCCCAACAGGACCCATGCATGATAGTGTGGTCCTAACCACGATTTACTTGCCCTAGTTACTTAATTGATTTCTTAGTTGCATGGATTGGAAGCTCATTGAATACGAATTTTACATGTAAAACATAGTTCGGTATATCTCTTCTTGTTTTCTTTGTTTTTTTTGCTCTGACCTGGGAGTATTCTATCTGCTACTATAAAATTGATAAATATAAATGGATATATCAATAGAATATTTTCATAGATATATTGTGAGGAATTTTTCAACTGAGTATTCCCTCGTCATAAGTATTTGTAAATATTAATAGAAATATTCTTTTAGTATATATCGATGGAATTATAATTGAAAAAATAAATAAAAAAGCTGTCAAATACGATGACGTGTTATTTTTACATACAAAATTACTGATAGATTTAAATCTGTCTGTAATATTTAATTTATGACCTAACGAGTGACCTTCCTCTCTTTCTAGCTTTCTCTCATTTCTTCCTCCTCCTCCTCTATTTTTCTCTACAACAAAAGCACACTCCCACCCCAATTTTATCACAAATCAACCTCTTGCTATATATTCAGTCATCCCAACACTCAGTTTGTCAACATCCCTATTCTGATTCAAATTTTATTGAGGATTCTTCACTTCAGCAAAACTATCTATTTTTTTTAATTTGAACTCAATTTTAAAATGTTAATCTTTATTGTATATTTTTGTAGTATATATATTTTGTTTGTGTGTTTACTTGTTGTGAGCGGGTAAATATTAGCCCCCAAGTTTTGGGTTCATTAGAGTTACTAGTTGGACTATCATATAAGGTTTTCTAAGTTGAAATTTTCAGCAGCGATGAATTTATGAAATAAACATGTGTTTTGTGTGACAACATGTTTTCTTTGTTGGTACAAGGAATAAATTTGACTTAATAACGTATAACTGACCTTGTGGTGTCTTTCTTATACTTCTCTTTCGCGAATTGGTATTCATTAGGTAGAAGTTTCTTATTCCAATAATATTGGTGTCTTGGGATAGGTTTTCATTGTATCACACTCTTATCAAATTTGATTCCTTAGCTTTTCAGGAGCTGTATCATCTTTGTTGTGGGTTGCTTAACCGCATGATCAAGAGGTTTGCATCAATCTCAATCTTTAGATATGGGGGAATGAGATAGAAAGTTTTCGGAAAAGAGAGATGAGAGATAAAATGTTTGGCCGATCACATTCTAACCACAAAATGACCAAACTTTGTGTCAATAAGTTGTCCTAGATAATAAAATACAATGGAGGTGGTTTTATCTTTTAAACATGGCATAGAAAATAGATTGAGACCTGTTAATTTATTTTTAATTTGATTTGATTTAATTCTTTTAACTAATTAAAAGGCATTTTAGAATTAAAATGTGTTTATTGAGGTTTCTATGATATTTGTTGCTACCCAATTTTTGACCCGTGTTTTTGATAAATTTACAGAAAAAACCAAAAAAATAGCAAAAAAACAATGAAAACCCTAAAAAATGCATTTTTGATATATTTGCATCGTTTTTAGCATTTTCAACGTCATCTCAAAAGAATTAAAATTTTCAAAGGAATTTGGAACGCGTTCAATTTTTAACGCGTAAATTTTATGATCACTGATTTTCCTTGTTGAGTTAATGTTGATATTGCTCGTTTTCAAAAATACAAAAAAATAAGAAAAATCAAAATTTACAAAAAAAGAGGAAAAGAAAAGGAAAGGAAAAGTTGAGGGACTAGTTTGAAAACCTAGCAAAACTTTTCCTATAAATACTAAGCTACAGTGAACATAAAAGGGGGAGAAATTTACACGGGGAGAAAAATTTCGGGGGGACAGTAGAGAGCAAGAAAAGAACACAAGTAACCTAAAATCTATCTTCTCTACTGCCGCCCCTCCCTGACCTTGAAAAAAACCCACAAGCGTCGTTCTTCCCCCTTAGCCCTGCAAAAGGCACACCATCTCCTTCTCCCGGTCGCCAACATACAGCCCTCATTTCCATCTTCTACAAATACACACACAAGCGGTCGGCCCCTCTCCCTTTGAAACAAAATACCATAGCCGGCCATTTTCCCCTGCCAAAAACCTCACCCTCTCACACACGGCAGCCGCCTCTTCAGCCGACCACAGACCCCCTCAGCCCCGGCCAGCAGACCCCGCTCACAGCATCTCCTTCATTTCTGGCCGCCACCCTGCCATTGGGATTTTTGGCTCCCAAAACCAAGGAGAAGCCGCCCCCCCCCAAAACTGCAGAAAGAAATAAATCAGAGAGCACCTCCTTGTCTCTACTCTCTATCCAAGCCAGACAGCGGCGATCCTTCCCTTCTCTGAGGCAAAGAAACCAGCGACCCTCTCTCGGCCACCGACTCCAGGCCACATCCTTCCCTCAGCCGGTTCTCTCCCAAACAGCCACAGCTGGAACCGAGGAGCCAAAGGGAGGCTGCCGCTCCTTATTTTTACTGTCTTCTTCTCCGCTCGACAGACCCGAGTCCGGCTTTCTTCTTCCCCAGCCGCCTCTGTTTTTTTGGCCAAAACCTGAGTGAGCCAAAGTCACCGCCAACCACTAAAGCGGAGGAGAAGAAGAAGCTCTCCCAACTACCAAATCCATCATCGGCAAAAGGAAAATAAACAGAGAAGGGAGAAGGAGTTGGAACCGGCCAGATCTAAAAAGCAAAACCCATTGCTGTTTGTGCGTTTTCTCTCTGTTGCAGGTGACAGATTTCCTCACCGCTGGCAGGAAAAGGAAGAGGGGAGGCACTAAAGCGGAGGAGAAGAAGAAGCTCTCCCAACTACCAAATCCATCATCGGCAAAAGGAAAATAAACAGAGAAGGGAGAAGGAGTTGGAACCGGCCAGATCTAAAAAGCAAAACCCATTGCTGTTTGTGCGTTTTCTCTCTGTTGCAGGTGACAGATTTCCTCACCGCTGGCAGGAAAAGGAAGAGGGGAGGAGGCTGTTACAGCCCCCTGTTTCCCGGTTGTTTTCGCGGCGGCGCGTGGGTTCACGCGCCGCCAGGGGCGGTGGCGAGTGAAGGAGACGCGCCGCCACTGTTCCAGCGCCCAGAAACCTTCCAGCCACTGTTCCTGCAGATTCCAAAGGGCTTCCCCGCGGTTTCCTGTTATTTTTTAGGAGTGGGTTCTGTAATTTTGGAATGTTAAGGGTTTGTTTTGGTAAATTTTGATTTTTTATTTTATTTTGTAAACATGTAATTATGGGTGAGAAAATAGTAAAAAGGATGTGTGTGTTTGTATTTTTTTTATTTATATTATTGAATTATAAAATTAAAGATAAAAAAAAATTAATTGTTTAATTTGAATATGATTAAATATCTCAAGGATAAATAAAATCATGTTATATTTTCCATGAGAGTGTAAGAACATGTTTCTACACATATTCAAGGATTTAATAACTGATTTATTAAAGCCTTAGAATTTGATTAATATTTCAAATTTTCAAATCATATCAAATCGCAAAGCAGTTTACCTCAGGTAGGGTGTGCTAGGGGTGCTAATACCTTCCCTAGCCACAACCAGTCCCTTGCCTTCGAATCTCTGACAATGACCAGTAAATCCGGGTTTCCTAGTAACCCTCAATGGAATACTAGGTGGCGACTCCCAAAGAACCAATCGAGCAAACTTAATGAAAAATCGCCGAATCGCCGTGCGGGGGACGTGCGACAATATTATTGTGGTGATTTTAAACAAAATTAAGTTGAAAAAACTTTTTAAACATAAATGTAATGGATCATTGCACTCCATTACATAACATATTTATAGATTGCATTATATTATGTTATATCAACTAAACATGTTATTAGATCAACATAAACTAATAAATATGTATTTAACAAAAACTAAGAGGAGGGAAAATCATTATTCTCTTTCTCACAAAGTATTGTTCATTGGAATAGTTTTTTTTTGTTTTTTTTATTTTAAAAAAATCTAGTTTTTTTTTTCAAATTTATGCTTTAGCATTATATTTATTGGGTATTGAGTTTTATAATTTATTTTGGATTTCTTTCTATGGGGCTATCTCAATCTTATGACCCGAGTCACGGCTTATACGGGTTAACCCAGTTGACGCAGTTTTTTTTCCTTTTTTGTAATTTATTATTATTTTTTAATTTTATCCTTTAGAATTGGGTTGATTGAAAATTGAGATTTATAGTTTTTTTCAACTTGCTTTATACGATGTTATCTTAGTTTCATGGCCCGGGTCACGAGTTTGACATGTTAACCCAGATTGACACAAGTATTTTTTTGTCTCATTTCTTAATTGACACTACAAGATTTCATAGTTTTACCGACGGACATATTCCGTTGGTGTGTGATTAGAAGTTCGTCGGTAAATAAATCACCGACGTCTTCACCGACGGATTATGTCCATCGACTTTCTTTTCGTCAGTGATTCCCCATTCCATCGCTACATTGGCAAAAAAAAAACCATTTGCCGATGGTTTTGCAGACGGAATTTACACGCAAAAAAAAATATTCCCGCTTGAAATCTACTGATGGATTTTTATTCCGTCGGTGATATCGTGTTTTACCGACAGCTATAAACCGTCGGTAAATCTGTCGATGCTGTAAATTCGTCGGTAAGTGTGGCAGTTACTGTCAAATGTCGACGGATTAAGTCTGTCGGTAAAGCTGTCTGTGAGTGGTTGAAATACCGACCGAATAAATCCGTCTGTAAAGGCGTTGGTGAATGCTACTGTCAAATACCGACGGATTCAAAATTATTTAGAATATATAATATAAAATTATTTAAATTAATGGTAATAAAAACCAATTATGCAAATAAAATTTATATTAAACATCAAAAACAAAAAATCAAAGTTAAATAATATTCATTACAAACTGAATGTGTTTCAAAAAAAATATTAAATGAAATTTTAAAGGTAAATAATGTTTATTACAAATTAATATAAAGGTGGAGCTGGAGAAGGAGGAGGAGATCTTGGAGGAGGAGGCTAGTGGTTATACAGCCAAAAAGGATCAGGCGCACAAGTTCCACTATGTGTTGCCATGTTCATGACCATTTCACGAAACTGTTCATAAGCTGCTTTTTATTGTGCAGACTTCGCTCTTTGTTCTGCATGAGACGTTTTGAGTTGCGCGTACTTTGCTGATAGGTGGTCGTATTTTTCGGTGAGCTGAGCCGTGTGTTGCTGCAAGGCCACGAACTTCTTAGATTGGAGCTCGATATTGATTGGGAGCTCCCAATGGTTGAAACATTACGGGCCAACCACAAGTTGTTGGTCGTAGTGTTGGAGAGCCCGTAAACCCAATTTTTATCGGGTCCACCTGACGATCCAACCTCCATCCACAAATCCGAATCGAATTCCGGATGGGTCAAAATATCGTCCCTGTATCTCTCCCTCAACCGATAATTATAGGTCTCCTAAAAATAAAAAAAGTAATCATCATATTCAATTCAATAAACATAATAACAAACAAAATAAAATGGTTGAACAAACATACCACGAAATGTTGAGCAAAGTTATCAACGAACTGTTCAGCCCTTTTTTGTCGGTCTTGACTTCGCACGTGTGTTTCCACAAACAGCTCTATCGGGCTCGGCTCACGTCCAAGAGTCGCAGCCTATAATGAAAAAAGATATATTAAGAACAACTTAATTTAACGATATATTTCATTTAAATTCATCTTACCATCCGTTTCACATGTGCAGCAAACGGAACGGAGCCGCCAGTGTGCGTTGTCACCAGACTATGAATTGGCCGATTCCGGTTGCCAGCACCTGACTGTGAGCGTCATGTGAACCGCTCAGACGTTACGTGCTCAAGATAGTGCGGCCATATATATTCCGGGACGTATATCGGTTTGAAATCCCTCCAAACTGCAACATCATTCCAGCCTTGGAAACCCCTATCCCTCGCAGTTTTTTTTGTTTTTTTTTTGTGCTTCATACCAAAAATCATGCAACCTACTTCACACAACCAAAAATTACATTTCGAAACATAAATTTTTGTCTAAAAAAATCTTGTATTGTTTTCGATGTTACCTAGTTGCCGCGTGATTTTCCCACACCCTCCTTACAATAGTGTTATGCTCATTGTCTCAGCAGAATTTGTGTTGTGTATAAATAAACAAGTTTAAATAAAAATTAATAATTTATTTACAATTATATTAATAATTTATTAGAAATAAGCTGAAAATTATAAATTAACACCAACTTGAAATCTGTCAAACCATGCATTGATTTGAGGCATCCATTCAGGATGCTTGGATATCTGACTCCATTGAAACAATGGAATCTCCATCGATGATTTAAACGTCGATGATATTACTCGGGCGGCCTCAATTTTTGTGAACCTGAAAAGAAATGAAATAAATTAAATAGTGATTACTTCATAAATTATGTTGTAATTTAAAAAAAATTAAAACCTTAACAAACTTACATTGAAAGGTCGTTCTTCCACTGTACCTCATACTTGCGGGAAAATTAATTCTGCTGCGAAAGCACCCCGCCTATGCGCTGTGAAGTAGTGCTAGAAGAGGCAGCATCGGTTGACGGCGCAGGTGGTATAAGTGTCTCTTCTTGAGAGGCACCTAAGAAAATATCACCATCGTTGCTAGACAAACTAGCTGCGACCATACGTGAGCGACCATATCTAGATTTCATTCTACGCATCTACATAATTTTATTCAAATAATTATATAATTAAATTCAAATGTTAAAAAAAAATTCGACAGCACCTCCCTATACTGGATACTACGCAAATCCACAAACCTGCACATATTAACAAAAGCCACAACCAATTGACCCAATCTATTCTAATTATTCCAACATTTTCAATTACTAATCCTAAGGTAAATTCAACATTAAGAATTACAATTAAACAAATTATTCAATAATTATGCCAATACAACAAAATAATAAATTAAAAAAAAACTCTAGAATAACAATCAAAATAAATGGAAAAAATTAAAAAAAAATTATGCAATAATAGAGTAAAATTAATAATTATTCCAACATATTCAATTACTAATTCTATGGTAAATTCAACATTAACAATAAATATTCAATAAATTAACTAATAATAGTTATGCCAATACAAAAATAAAATATATTCAATAAATAAAAACAAGTTGTAGACTAACAATTAAAATTAATGGAAAAAATTAAACATAAATCATGCAATAATAGAGTAAAATTAAGAATTATCCAAAATATTCAATTACTAATACTAAGGTAAATTCAACATTAACAATTACAATTCAAAAAATTATTCAATAATTATGCCAACACAACAAAACAATAAATTAAAAAAAAACTCTAGAATAACAATCAAAATAAATGGAAAAAATTAAACACAAATCAAGCAATAATAGAGTAAAATTAATAATTATTCCAAAATATTCAATTACTAATTCTATGGTAAATTCAACCTTAACAATACATATTCAACAAATTAACTAATAATAATTATGCCAATACAACAATAAAAAATATTCAATAAATTAAAAAAAAAACTATAGATTTTAGCAATGAATTATGTAAAAAAAAAAAAAAACTATGGACTTTATCTACATTACAAAAAATACACCAAAACAAAAAACATAGCAAAAAAAATAGCAAAAAAAAAACCCTTAAAGTAAAATGAAATGGAAGAAATACATACCTTTTAAATTGATAGAGATTCACGAGAAAAGTTGCTAGAGATTACTGGTGAAACCTTTGAAGAACGGAGAGGAAAAGAATCGGTGAAAAACTGAGGAGAAGAAAAAATGAACTAAAGCGGCGATCGAGGGAAGTTATATGGCAGTTTTATCGACGGATTTACCGAAAGATATAAAATTAATTATTATTTTAAATTATTCCGTTGGTGAAGTGTCAAAAATCCATCGATAAATTTTGAATTTTGCACGAAAATTTTTAATGACCCTCCATATTTTTAGTGGTCCGTCGGTAATTTCGTCGGCAATATGACGCGGTCAGAGATGCATTTAATGCACAACTCTTTGAAATTCGCGTGGTCCGTCGGTAATTTTATCGGTAAAATTGACCCGCCGACAACTTACCGACGAATATAAATCCGTCGGTATTCGGGTCGGTGATTATGGCATTTCAAGTAATTATTTTCGAACTCTCTGTGAAATGCCGACAAACTTATATCCGTCAGTATGGACGTCGGTTATTGTGGCATTTCAAGTAATTATTTTCAAACTCTCTGTGAAATGCCGACGGACTTAGTCCGTCAGTATGGACGTCGGTGAAGGTGACATTTTAAGTAATTATTTCGTGTTACAAAATATATCATCCATGATCTATAATTATTTGAATTAATTATTTTATAATTGTGGCATTTCAAGTAATTATTTCAAGTAATAAATATTTGGTGTTTCAAAATATATCATCCATAATCTAAATTACATGAAAAAAAATGTTTTACACATGGCTTTATTTTGGTAGTTAGTCAGAATTTTCTTCTTCTTCATCATCAATTGAATTGTCATCACCTTCATCGCAATCTTCAATATGAATATCATCTTCTTCATCGACATTTGCTTGTCCGCTAGAGCTCAAAACAAAATTCAACTCCTCTGCGTCAACATCAACAAGACTATCATTGAAAACATGAAAATTTGAATTTTCTTCCAATTTAATTGAAGGAGCAACTCGATATGATTCAACCAACTCACTAACTTGAAAGACTTCATCTCGCACACTTGTGTCTTTGTTCTCATCCTGAACAACCTCGACACGACCCCGGGGTTTCATTTTTAAAAAGGACAACCAATCCACTCTTGATCGATCCTTTCTAAATGAAGGGGTGTATGTGTAATAAACTTGTTGACATTGCTTTGTGAAAATAAAGACATCGTTTAGGTTGCGGAGTCTAGCTTTTGAGTTGATTTCGACCAAACCATAGTGCGGATCAACTCTGATTCCTCTGTCAGTCATGTCATACTAATAGCATTTGAATAAAAACACTCTATTCTGCTCATTATGATATTGCAGTTCGACAACCTCTTTTAATCTACCATAGTAGTCAACTTCTAACTCACTACTAGTTGATCCCTTAACACAAACACCACTGTTGTATGTCTTTCTTCCTTGCCCGTATTCTTCAGTATGGAAAACATATTCATTAATAAAATACCCGTTGTAGCACTTACATTTTCTTTCAGGCCCCAGGCTTAATGAAGACAATGACTTAGATGCACTCCTTCCTATTTGATAAACCTTGTATGTAATATACATCAATAAACAGTAAATGAACGAAAATCTCGTAATGACATGCATACATACAGTAATTTTGCAAGTTAGAATAAGTTTGTGATAGTGCTTACATGTGTTCTAAACCACGTGGCAAACTATTCATCTTGTAATTGAAAGATCTGGGATTCGGTCAACTGTGAGTTATTGGAGAGCAAATATTACTAACAAAGTCGATGTTGTCTATAAGTGATAATGAGTGTATGATATTACAATATATAATTAACAGTATATTACTTACAAAGTTTAATTAGTATAAACTTACTGAAGAAAAGGTCTCAGCTTATCACAGTTAAATAGAACATAGTTGTGTGCTTGTTTGAACTCTATTTCTGAAAAATATCTTCCTCTTACGGCATTTTTAGGTGTGGGTCATCCAGTGTTGGAGAATATTGACAAGTTCCCACTGGAAGGCACTTCACCGCTATCATCATGTCGTGGAACGCGATTGATTCTCGTTCTCAGATGAGATTCGAAATAGTACTAGATAAATGTTGAGATCTCCTCAACAATATAGGCCTCACATATCGAAGCCTCAACATGCGCCTTGTTCTTAACCTTTTTCTTGAGATTAAACAAGTATCTGTATTGAAATATTAATCAAGTATTTTCAATTAAGAAAAACATATAAAATACTTTTATATATGAATTACATTGCAACTGTAATATCTAACCGTTCAAATGGGTACATCCATCTATATTGGACCAGTCCTCCAGCTTTTGCCTCGAACGGTAGATATATAGGGAGATGCTCCATTGAGTCAAAAAATGATGGAGAGAATATCATCTCAAGTTTGCATAGTGTCTCGACAATATCCGTTTGAAGCCTGTCAATATGATCAACATTCAACTTACTAGAGCATATATATCTGAAGAAATGATTGATCTCCATGAGTGCATCCCATATTCTCTTTGGCAACAAATCACGAAAAGCTAATGGGATGAGTGTTTGCATAAACACGTGGCAGTCATGACTCTTTATTCCATACAATTTGCAGTCCTCTATATTAACCAGCCTTGATATGTTCGATGCATATACATCCAGAAAATGCAGAGTCTTAAGCCATTTGTAGACTAGCAGTTATGCGTTTTTCTCTAACACGTAGCCTGCTCTTGGTTTTGCGACCCGTGAGTCATCATAAACCAACTCCATATTTTTACGGTTACAGTATAAAGCTATATCCAATCTAGCCTTGATGTTGTTCTTTGTCTTCCCCTTAACATTCATGACGGTGTTAAAAATGTTTTCAAACATGTTCTTTTCAATGTGCATGACGTCAAGGTTATGGCGAAGCAGATTGGTCTTCCAATAAGGAAGCTCTCAAAAGATACTTCGCTTTACCCAATTATGGGTCAAAACAAAACCAGGAAACTTTTGCTTACCTGATTGAAGGCCAAACACAATGTCACCGTACTCTGAGACAACATCATGCAATTCTTCACTAGAAAGACGCGGGATACAACATCTTTTTCAACTCTGCCAATAAAGAAATCTTTTCTGTTCTTTCTGTACCCGTGATTAAGTGACAACAAGCCACGGTGATAGTAAAAAAAAAAGCTTTACCTCCGTTTGCTAGCGTGAATGCCTTGTTGTTTTCCATGCAGTATGGACATGCGAGTTTCCCATGCGTGCTCCAACCAGAAAGCATTCCATAAGCTGGAAAATCATTAATAGTCCACATCAAAGCCGCCCTCATTAAGAAATTTTGTTTCCTCGATATATCATAAGTCAGAGCTCCGGAGGACCATAACTGCGCCAACTCATCAACCAACGGTCGAAGACAAACATCTATATTCGACCCCGAGCTGCTTGGACCGGGTATGGCAATAGATAAAAACATGAACTCCGGCCTCATACACATTCCCGGTGGCAAGTTATAAACTGTGAGTATGACCGGCCAACAAGAATAAGAAGCAGCAAATGAACCAAATGGGTTGAATCTGTCTGTACACAACCTAAGACGCACATTCATTGATTCAGCTGAAAAGTGAGGATGAACACTGTTAAAGCGTTTCCACGCTTCGCCGTCAGAATGATGCACCATCACTCCATCAACCGCATCATGTGCTTGGTGCCATGACATGTGCTCAGCAGTCCTTAGTGACATGAATAACCTCTGCAATCTAGGTGTGATCGGGAAATATCTAAGTTTTTTATGTCACTAGAGTCTTTCCCTTGCCAGTTCTAGGTTTGTAACGGGAATGCCCGCATGTCATACACTCGGTCATCTCAGTATTTTTAAGGTAGTATAACATGTAGAAGTAAGGGCACATGTCAATTTTTTGGTATCCTAAACCGAGAGGTTTCATCATGGACTTCGCAACATAAAAGTTCTCTTTCAGCCTGTTCCCTTCAGGTAAAATGCTTCTCACCCATTCAATAATCTTGTCATACCCGGCCTCACTCAACTCGTGATCTGACTTGATGGTGAACACCTGTGCTACGACCGATAATTTACTGTGGTTCGTGTAGCTATCCCATAATGGTTCGTCAGAATCTTTCAACAAATCAAAAAACCTAGCTGCATCTGCATTAGGTTCTTCTTCTACGATTGGACAGTGACTGACATTACCTTTATTCATTCTCATTGCATCCATAACCATATTTCTGTAAGAATTAGTGTTGTCATTTGCCGCTTCATGCACCTTGCTAGCACTAGAAATAGACTCAACCCCCGTTTCTTCCATTCTCCTCTTACTACCAAATACTTCTTCATGTGCATACCAACACTGGTAATGCTCCATAAATCTTTTGTGTTGAAGATGCATCATTACAACATCTGGATGCAGATACTTTTTATTTTGACACTTCCTGCATGGACACCTAATACCGTCTCCAGTAAAATTTCTGGGAATAGATGTTGCGAAATTAATAAAACCCTGAACCCTTTTACAATAATCCATCCTCCGCATTTCATGAGGTGAATCTCGATACATTCATGAACGATCATCCATAACTTATATCGAACCTCTATAAAATTATGATGACATCATGTATTAATTAACTAAGTTAGGTAAATAAACTTGCAAAAATATTATTTACCTCGAGATTATCTAACAAACCAATCACAACTTCTCATAAATATTAAATATTCATTATCATTTATCAACGTCCATACAAATTAAAATATGTAAATTTACAAAAATTATCACTCCACAATACCATTAATAAAACTTTAAACGGACCCATTAAGCAAGCTATTAATTATTTCAAAACAGCACATGTACTTCGGTAGTTTCATAAAGTTTTAACAATTTACAAACAAATACAATCTTACAAAATCTAAAACAAACCATAACAGGTATAGAATTATACATTTATATACTACAAGTTTGTTTGAGAAATAACAATAAAACATGTACATCTACTAACA
>Ga0325402_1001645_pt1 | contig 18643 bp, 16 predicted proteins | sample PopdelMetagenome_22_FD_207212 | JGI IMG/M metagenome (GOLD analysis project Ga0325402, IMG submission 207212) | Populus deltoides microbial communities from Bellville, Georgia, United States - Xylem-PdKOR-R3 | ecosystem: Host-associated > Plants > Phyllosphere > Stem > Wood/Secondary xylem...
TCGGTGAAAGAGCCACGTCATCTCAGTTTGAATCCCTCGGTAATTCCCGTCGGTAAAATCACCTGACGTCACCATGCCGTTGCGTATTTCCAGACGAACTGCATACTCCGTCGGTAACACCGTCGGTATATACCGACGGACATATTCTGTCGGTATATACCGACGGTGTCACCGACGGAGTATGGCCGTCGGTATATACCGACGGTTTTTGAGACGGAATTATTTCCGTCGGTAATTCCGTTGCTTTTCTTCGGTTTTCTAGTAGTGATTGGTGATATATGTCAATTTCATGATTAATCATTTATTTGTAGTTTAACAAGACACAAGGTTTGGTATCCATTTCTACTACAAAAACCTAAAATATTGTTGTTGGTTCATGTTGTACACAAGTAATTTTGATGAAATAAACTTTATCATATTTTGATTTATTTTTTCATCACATTCTTATCTTGTGTGAATGTGTGACAACATTAGAGCTATTAAATTGACCAGGAACCCCATTTAACATTCTCTTATGAAGCATATAGATATTAAACATCATGCACAAAAAGGTGATATTGCTTTTAAATATAATGATAGAAGTCTACAACTTGATGATATATTTTCAAAACCTTTTCAATACCTATTCCTGAAGCATCGCATTTAATCTCAAAAGTTTTTATAAAGTTAGGCAAAACAAGTAATAGAGCCAAAATAAGCTTATATTTTAACAAATAAAAAGCTTTCTCTTGTTCAATTTCTCATTTAAAACTTATTATCTTCTTTACAATCTTAGTTGATGGAGTAACTATTATATTAAAATCTTTCACAAACCTTTTATAAAACTAGTCAATCTATGAAAACTTATTACCTTACTTACTATCTTAGGTGTAGGCCATTTTTTTATAACCTTAAACTTAGCCTCATCCATCTTAATACCTTTTGCATCAACAATAGATTTAGAAAAATAATCTTTTCTATACCACACTATTTTAGACTAGCATACAAACTTTTATTTCTAAGCACATCATGTACCCGTGTTAAATTATCCATATACCCATCTAATTCTTCATTGTAAATCAATATATCATCAAAATAAAAAAACTATGAACCTTCTAATAAATGCATGCAATATATGGTTCATCAATCTCATAAAAGTATCAGGCGTATTTGTAAGTCCAAAAAATATGACTAACCACTCATACAAACCATATTTAGTTTTAAAAGTAGTTTTCCATTCATTACCTTCTTTCATTCTAATATGATGATATCCACTTTTAAAATAAATTTTGGAGAACAAACAAGATTCATACAATTCATCAAGCACGTCATCTAATCTAGGGATAAAATGTCTATAATTTATCATTATGTTATTGATTGCTTTACAATAAATACACATTCTCCAAACACCATCTTTTTTACGTACTAAAAATACAGGAACAACACATGAACTCATGCTCTCTCAAATGTATCTTTTCAATATTAACTTTTCCGTTTGCCTTTGAAGCTCTTTTGTTTCCTCAAGATTACTTCTATAGGCTAGTTTATTAGGAATAGCCAAATATGATATTAGATAAATATGATGTTCTATTCCTTTTATAGGTGGCAATCCATTTAAATTTCATCGGGAAATACTTCTTTAAAAAACACAAAAATTATAAACATAGAAATGAAGTTCGTTAGTGTTAAAGTATACCTCCTTTTTACAAGAGTAAAATCATAGGCCTATCAGAAAAATAAGCATGTGTAAGATCACTTGGTTTTGCATAAAAAATGTGTTTCCCCACTTTTCTTACACACATTCTTCTTTTCTCACCCTTTTTTTCTTCTCTCTACACTCGGTCTTTTTTTTTTTTAGCCAAAGCCTTCAAATTTGTCTTTAATGGATGAAACTTTACTCTTTGGTGTTTCACACTCATGGCTCAACTTATTTTCACTCAGCTTCACATCCTCACCATTATTTTGTAACAAGACATGTTCGACTTCTTCTGCTTTCTTCAGCTTCAACTGATCTTTATACACTATAGGTAACAATGGTGTAAGCATGTATGTTTTCCCATCCTTTTCTAGTGTATAGATATTTTTAAAACCATTATGCTTGGCTTTACTATCAAATTACCAAAGTCTCCCTAACAAATAGGTGTGCAACATGTATACGAACAACTAACTTCACATAAAACTTTATCCTTATATCTCCCTACTAAGAATGAGATTAAAACAAGTGTAGTCACCCTAACTTCTTCATATTCATTCAACCATTGAAACTTATATGGTATAACATGATTAGTAGCACTTAGATTCAAATTTGTAACCAAAGTTGTGCTTGCAACATTAGTATAACTATCATTATCCATAATCATATTACATACCTTATTTTTGATGTGGCATATAATATAAAAGATATTCTCTCTTAGTTGTTCAACATCTTCTTCACTAACTTGAGCATTCAAAGATCTCCTTATAACTAAGGATTAACCATTAACAAAATCTTCAACATTACTAGCATCTTCAAGTGCTGACATACTTTCACATTTAGATTCATCACTAGCTAACTCTACTTCTTCATTATCGCTCAAAATCATAATCTTTTTATTTGGATATTTTGATGCATAATGTCCAAGTCTTTGACACCTAAAATATTAAATCTTTCATTTATGCTTCAACTGAACATTATTTCTTCCTTTTCCTCTATTCCCGCGACCTTCTTTTTAACATACGAGGGTTTGACAACTTTAAGTATTGTTATTGGCTTTGTTTGTACATTACTCTCTTTCCTGAAATTTAACTTGTAACCCTAAGAGGATCCTAAATAACCATCTAATCTTGCACTACCTTTTTTTTAAACTATTTTTTCACCTTTATAGCCATATACACCATATCTTTGATTTATAAATAATGTTATAATTTAACCACATTAGCAATATCTCGATTTAAACTATTTAAAAATCTAGTCATTGTGGCTTCTCTATCTTTAGAAACATTATCTCTAATCATATTTATTTTCATCTCCTTAAAATACTCACCAACACTTTTAGAACCTTGAGATAAAGATTGCAATCTATTATATACTTCTCTATAGTAATGATTAAGGACAAATCTCTTTCTTATGATTGATTTCATGTGAAACCCAGTATAAGACCACAATATTGATATAACCAAATTATAATATGTATGCATGTCATGAAAGAGTAAATAAATTATTGTGAAAGGATTTAAATAAATAACATTGAAAATGATATAAGGGCTTGGATTTTATTTAAAAAGAAAGACTAGACAAAATGTGGAGAAGGTTAAGTAGGGTTGAATTTATAAATACATGAAACTTAGGGGAGCATTAATTGTATATACGAGTTAAAAATGAAAATCTTATAATAATAATAATAATAATACCACCTCATTTTTTCTTCTTCAATTACTGATTGCATGTATAAAGAGGGAGAGAAGGGAGATGAAAAATGGTGAGAAAACCTTGCCTAAACACATTTTAGAAAGTAAAAAAAATAAATACTTTAAGAAACTAAGAAGAGATTTGAAGGAAAAAGTTGAACAATCTCAAGTGTTTTTCCTTGTGCAAGTGACGAGTTGGAGGGGTGAAGAAGAGTGGAAGAGACAACTTAATTCCTTGCATTTCTACCTTTAAATTCTTGCATACTAGTGGTAAGAATCTAGTTTTTTATAAGTGATTTATATCTATTATGAACTGAATTTTGTAAGGCATATGAAGAACCCTAAATTATATAAATTTTTAATTGTGTGTTTAATTAAAAACATTAATGATAGGAATATGTTTATAGTATAGAAGCAGTGATGAGTTACGGATTTAGGTTAAGAATTCAGAAGAAAACTTTCTCCTTCCTATGATTATGGGTTTCAGTCAATGAGACAAATGAGAGTGGGAAATAATTTGCTGAAATGTTAGCCTAATATAGATAGGATTATATTATAGAATGATTAGTATTTGTGGTTCAATTAAAAAAATGGAATGGGATGTATAATTTTGATTATTAGCCATTCAACCATAACTAATAAACAATCAAAAGGGGGGTTTGATGTTTTGATGAGAAATAAACTAGAACAGCTGGTCTCTATTAAACTTTGTACGTAATGAAGTCTTAAGATATTGAAAAGAATGCATGAGAGATGTTTGATTAATTGTTAAGTTTATAAGTTCAAGTCTGAATGGTTTTGATAATTGAAATCCCAACCGATATTAGACATGGAAAATGATAGAAATTATTATACCTTTGCTTATAAATGTTGTAGAAAATGAGTTAGCTAATAATTGAAACTGGCTTTGCCTCAATTGGACTTATAGATCTCTAAATATAGGTAAAATATTGTTGAGGGGTCAATCTGTTTGTAATAGGACAAATTTCACTATCCAACTTATAGCAAATTTTAGGATTAATGAATGACAGACAGTTATATTCATAAAAGTTGTGCTTGAGGATGTTAGCTTTCATTAAAAATTGACCTCACCTAACTTGATGCTTTAAAACTCCAGTTAGGAACTAGAAATCGCAGACTAGTGATGCTGCAAATTAATGGACAATTTGTATATATCTTTAAACTTTTTTCTTATTTATAACTCTAGCCTTATTAAGCAATCATTACAAATTTGTTCTCTTATATCCTAGCCCAACATTTTCCCCTAGCTTTCTGAAATCTGTCTAGGTATTGTTTTATAGTTTCTCCAGGGTACTGTTTTAGTTTTACTAAATAAACCAAAACAAACTCTAGTTTTGTCCTAAGGAAATGATGAAATATAGTTTGTATTTCATTCAAACTTAGAACTGAATTTGGCAGAAAAATTATATACCAAGTAAAAGCATTCACAATCAATGAGTTTGAGAATAGTCTTAGTTTCAAGAAGTCAAAATTTATTACTTCCTAATATTGAAAAATAAATCTTATTATACGTTATATGAAAAATATTATTCCTTAGCCATTAGACAATGTGAAGTCTGGAAACTTGAAGTTGCTAGGGTAATGATACATTCTATCAATGTGATTTGGTAATCTTCTATATATTAGCCTATAGATTTGTTGAACTATTGGTTTGTATGCTTGTTTAATTATTCCTAAAACATACTCTTAATCAACTTTACTTTAAAATCCATTTATTTCTAAGTTGTTTAGTATTAGTCTTTCACCTATCCCTCGGTGGTGAATTCTTATAATTAATAAGCTTAGTCTTTGAACTATTTCCAACTTTCTCTATTATTATGGGTTTAGGTAGAGGGTTGTTCTTTGTATTATACTATTTTGGCCAACCTAACTCTTTCCCATTTTATTTACGATCAACTTTTCTAAAGTTTGGTTCCTTTAAGTGATTTATGACATCAAGTGTCACTTGTTTAAAAATCTTATTCATTGTTTACATCATAGTATAATTAAAGTAAAAAATTACTTCATCATTTCCTTTTTTTATTTTGGCATCTAATTTTGAATTGAGATTTTTTATTGTTGTAATCATTTCTTTATAGGATTCCATACTGTAATTTTCTTACCTCATGTTTTAAGCTTATCTCACTACTATGTCTCTCTGTAATAGTGGACTTTAGAATGACATGAGTATATCTCTCATTCATTGCCACAATCTAATTATAATGATCTTCAATCATCTTCATCTTCAATTTATTCTTTTCTTTAATTTCTTCATAAAGAAGCATATATCTATGCTCAAGTATCTTGATAGCTTCTTCCACCTTTTTGTTCAAAGTGTATATATCTATCATTCACATTCATGAATTTGTGCTCCTGTTCTTCATTTTCTACTTCTACCCCTTGAAGGATTGATTCCTTATTTCCTTCTTTAACAGAGACATCCACAAATTCTTCTCTTTCCTCTAAGTTTATGGTAATTTTGATATTTTTAGTGCCATGGTTTTAAAGAAAAAAATTATGACACTCCCATTATGGTTGCCAATTGCTTTAGGTTCTTTTATTCCTACATTAACTAAAAGGAATTTGTATTTCAAAGTTAAATGTTAAATTTGATGTTAATAATCTGAATTCCAAATATTATTCCTACAATTCCAGACTTATAGTTCCAAACTTGTAATGATGTCTCTCAAATATGAATTTAAAATTTAGTGATTTTTTTTATATTTAGAAAGAAAATTAAATACTTGTGAAGTAATCAAATAACATGAATGTTCTAAATGCAAGAGATAACTTAAGATCAAAGAACTTACATTTATTGGATGATTCTTCAATTGATTACAAATATACATGAGAATTCCTTAAAGTTTGACATGTTCTTTCTAGTCTAAACTCCGTAAAGTTTTAGTCAATTTTAGTGTGCAACACAAATAAAACTAAATTATTGAATTTCAATGTATGGAATTGCGAATCCAAACGGCTTTTGTTATTGATATGTTTGCTGCATATCTTAAGAAATTTCAAACTGCCAGTTATTTTCTATTATATTATAACATGCAGAGCACTTATTTTTGTTAAAATCATGGGTAGAACTGTAGTTTGATATGATGGTGAACTAAATCAAATCAAATCATTTATTTATGGACCACAGCTCAAATTTATTTTAAAAAACTAATGATTTTTTTACCAATTGATTCGGGGTTGAGTATCTTTTATTTTATTTCTTGATTATGTGAACAAGTGATCAAAGTGTCATTAATTAATATTGCTCAAGATTTATGTTTACATAATTTTCTTCATAAAAATTGTAGATTATTATTTAACATAGTTGAAGTTAATTAGCCCTCTTCGATATGATCTGTATTAAAGATTTAAAAAAAAAACCAACAATGTCAATTTATGGAGCAACTTTTACTGAAGAAAATTTTTGAAGAAAAAAAAATAAATCATAGTGTAGCCAGTCTCTAAACGTAAATACGTTTTTATTGAACAATATCACAATTCTCTGAGAATTATTTGTCTTCGCTTCTTGCTTTCTTTCCCTGTGTCCTGTGATGTGCTAATCTACGACAAAAGCTCTACATATATGAGTTACATTATATAAAAAGGTAGAACCCTAACCTAAATACCTCGCTAATTTCTACCCATCTAATTATTCTATGCCCTAGCAAATTGCCAACTAGGATTTCACAGAAGTACTGGACAGCAGAATGCAACAATATCTGATCCATCTGTTGCATTTTGTAACGAAGAAAAACTGGTTTGCTTTAAATAATACTACCAACAAGGTTGCCCTAGCTTTTGCAGCTAAAACGTTGCCACTCTTATTGATTTTGAATGAAGGTTTATTTATTGTTCATTATAAGAAGAGATCATGATGGAACTCTGTAAATGGGAAAGACTAGTCCAAGGAGAAAACCATCGGAAATGCACATCTCCATTGGGAACAAGTTCTAAGTTCTTAATCCCAAAAATTCAAAGTCCAACGCAAAACCCTAAAAACAAAGGCATCAATCATGAACCCTACGTCTCTACGCCAAACTCAGATTTCCCTTAATACCCACCCTGCAAAAACCCCGGACTCCCATGCCACCTTCAGTTCTTCCTCATCAAACGAAGTAACAACAAAAGGAATGCAGCAATTCAAGGTTCAAACACAAAAATCCACCACCACCATCATTTCCGTCTACAAAACTACCACCAAAATGGAAGCCTCCTAAGACCCTAACTCCTCTTTTATCCATGCACTAAATGAGAAAACTCCAAGTACCCTCCTCAGATTCAAACCCTAAATCCTAAAGCTGTGATTTTAGTCTGCTCTCAGTCTTACACGGGCCATGATAGTCTATCTGTTCCTCTACTAAATCTCAACAGACTGCGTCTGAAACCTAAAAGATCTCTTTCTCTTACTATATATAACTTCTTGCTACACACAAAACAAAACCAAACTCAACACTAAAAACCAGTACTAGAACGTAAACTATCTAGAGCCTAACTACTAGCGTCTTATTCTTTGTTTAATTAAGTATATTATATTTTTTTTATTGGTCATAGAAAAGGTATCAGATACCTATATATGTTTGCACTTCAATGTGGGCCTTTTTATTTGTTGGTTTTTTCTTGGATACGGTGATGTAATTAGGAACAGTGACACAGTGCCCTGAAAAGGATTTATTAAGGGCACGCTTATCTGAATCTTGGGCAAGGGAGGAAGGAAAAAAGACAACAGAGAGAGTAAAGTGTAGGCATGAAATGATACTACAATAGACAAAAGCAGAAAGGAAACCTAAAAGAGACATGGCCTCTCCTCCACGCGGGAACAGTAACAGTACTTAATTTACAATATGCCATGCCCTCTATCGAATTGAACCAAAATTAAATATTTTCTCCTTCTGGATGAAAAGAAATGAAAAATTGACAACGAAGAGAGCCGGAGAGGCCAAGAAAGCACGAGCCTCGAAAATACAGTGCCTTTCGCTCTCACCTCTAATTTCAAACGCTGAAAAGGGAGAAAAATCCTGTCCTGCCCCTATGTATTTTAGCCTCACTCTACCTAGATCCCTGATAGGGCCTGTCTCGGGCTATACCATATCATTTATACCTATGTTCATGAAAGAATGTAAATATATATACATCATCCCATCAATATCATCCATAGTATGCATGCATGCATGAATAGGATGGCCTCCACACACATACATACATGCTTACATATGTGTACTGTGTACGTGGGTGCTATAGAGCGTGCAAGCTGAGCAGGTGGACCCTTTGTACACGAAATGAATCCAGATTTTCTTGGTTGGAGATGGAACATGTGCCAAGAAAAGGAGTGTACCGTCGTCTGGTTGGTCAGAAAGTGTTGGGGCTTTTAAGGTGAATTTTGATTCCGGCTATGCCCTATGTGCTTGTTATGGAGTCGATTTACACTGTGATATCATGTACCCAAGAAAAAACATATGATTTGACAAAATTATGTGAGCGTTAGATTCACGGATGTTTGACAAAGTAATCCCATGTGATTAATAATTGAGCTCGTTAATTAGTTGAGTTAAAAGTCAAGATTTATATAAAAAATCTAATTCAGATAGAAGGAATTCATCATTAATCTTGAGAGAGAAGAAAAAAAAAATGAGAGGCAAGGAATTACGTATAAGAAGCTGATCAAGGGGCTGATTTTGACATGAATCATGTTCAATTTTTATTTTTTTCACTTGTTGAAAACAGCAACTACGGTCACTTTGATTACGTACCCCTTTGTTTTGGCTTTAAAATTTCTTGAGTTTGGAATATAAAAATAAATAATATATTTTTTTTTATTTTATAAAAAAATGTAAATGATATTCAACATCTTTTAGAAAAACTTATTTCTTTAATTTGAAATGAAAAATAATGGATTAAATGTATTTTATATATGTTATTTTTTATTAAGCTTATATTTAAAAGGGTTAAAAGTAGAGTAATAACCCAACATGCATAAACTTAGTAGAATACCAAGCCCCGGATAATATGAGTTTGGCTTGCTTCCAACCTCAACACCTTTGGCTTGCTGAATTTAAATACATGTGAATCTGACAAACTATCAAATTTATCAGTCCTAGACTTGGGATCATTTCATATCCAAATATATGTGAAACTGACAATCATTATATGTCTCATGTAAAGTCACGAGGCCTCATGTTGGGTCACAAAGTTTTATTTGTTTATTCTTTTGGCTCTTAACATAAAAAGTTAAAAGTTAAGAATAATCATTTTCTTATATCTTTAAGTGTATAAAAATCTTTTAAATTTCTACTATATTTTCACCAGTACTATTATTGTTGTGTAAAGAATATTTATCTCTCATTAATGTTATCAAAAGAAAATAACACTCTAACTCCTTCATTCAAAAACCATGATAAGATTCAGAAGCTATATATATAAACCATTTAAACCACTTAGATAAAATATTCATATTTTTCTATTCTCTAAGTATTCATACTCATTCTCAAAGCATTTATCACATACAAACAATAACAAACATTTTTATTCTTAAAATTAAAAGTTTATTCGCTCATTTATTACAATTTCTTATTAAAATTTACTAATTTTATTATTGTAAAGTCTTTAAATCCCATTAAAAGTAACGGTGCTGCAAGTATTAGGTCTTATGTTACTAACCATTAACTTTGTAAACTTTAAATAAAGAAATAATTATATAAATATGTGATTATATACTATTTAAACTCTAAAAAAAAATCTCATTTAATAGCATATTAAATTTTGAAAAATCAAAAGAAAATAAAGTAAAGAATCACAATTCGTTACGTGTTGGAGCAAATGACATGATGAAGTAAAAGGAAAGAGGTTAGGCATTTGTAGTTTGGACGCCATTCCTTCTATATTGAACGAGGAGGATGAATCATGGTGATACATACATACTGGGGTTGGGGTTGGGGTTGGGGTTGTGACTTCTGAATTGTGATGGCGTTGGCATCACCCTAGCTTCCTTCCCTTGACTAACATTGCATATATTGCCTTGGTACGTACGTACAATTAATCAGTAGTCCTTGGCAGGGCTGTGGGCTGGCACGATTCTTTCTGAATATTGGTAACGTGATAAGTTTTTTTTTCCTTAAATATATTAAAATAATACTTTTTATATTTTAAATTTTATTTTAAATAGAAAAATATTTGAATTTTGAGACAAACAATGTTTTGCACCATGAAAAACACGCAAGAACGCGCAGCACTGATCTCTGTGACTCTGTCACAGCACGAGAAATGACGATGTTGTGGTCCTTCTGCAATTGTGGTTCTCATTAATGGAGGGCTACTTAATTTTCTGTTTTGTTCTGCTTGCCTTGCCTTCTTCTTTTCTATGAAAACAACAACTCTGGTTGAAAGTGAGGTGATAATGATCAGCAAAAAATAATGTTGACTTGCTAGCTAGGGCTACTAGCTACTTGCACTTAAGTTGACCTGCATGCATGACAATACAGTGTAATTCTTCCTATATATCGTTATCTGGCCTGTCTCCCTTAACCCCTTTTTCAATGTTTATGATTAATTAGTTTGGCACCCCCTCCCCATAAAACTCCATCGATATCAACTTGTAATGGATACTAAGGGTGTTAAAAATCTCAATTAGTATATAATATTTGTATTATTTGATTCCATCTAACTTGTCTAGGTAATATAATATAGTTATTAGAAATAATAGTGAGCTAAAAATTTTTATGAAATACATGTCACAGGTTAGATGGTAAATCAGAATTTTTAAAACCTGATCAACTCAACATGTATACCTTATACTTCTTTTATCATCGTATTTAATAGTTTATAGATTGAATACTTATTTTATTTTTATTTAAAAACATTTTGACTCTGAAGTTTTTATTAATGAGCTTCTTGTCTCATTGTTGAAGAATTTCCTTAATGAAGAAGAGGAACGAGGTAACTATAATTTAATTATGGTGCCAGGTATGAAAATTAAGCTGAATATTAAGGGTATCATGGCATTTACAATCCATGTTGTAGATCTGTCTCTAAATATAGACCCATAAAAATTAGCAATACAAGTCTAATACTTGAATATATGAAATATCCTCACAAAAATTTAGCCCAATCAAATTTCCAACAGGCTCGGATCTCAAAAAAAACTTGAATAGGTCGACTTTACAATTTATAAAATATTAAAAGTTGAGATAAATACAATTGTGAGTTCAAACCTAACTTTATTATATCCATTAACACCTCTACTAAATATTGACTTAAATTTTACTGTATAATAAATATATCATTTTAAAAGAGGGATAGAAAATGGAATTTATCTTTTCTTCCAAAGTTTAAAAATAAATAAATTAGAATAGTTTACATAATTAATTAATGTCTTGTTCGTGAAATATGTACTCAATATTAATCAAGAAACGTAAGCTCCATATATTAAAACAAAAACTAAAAGAAATTAGTATTTATTGTGCATACACTTTTATTTTACTGTGAATTTACACAATAAAATTACATATTGTCATTGCCAAGAAAAACCAATTAATTAGACCTGAGGGGTAATTCAGTCTTTTCCATAAAAAATATTAGTCATTATTGAATTGAATGGGGTTGATTTTATCTTCTCAAGGTTGATTTAGTTTATTGCACCATAAAATTACTAAACAAGTCTTGAAAGTTAAAAAAAAAAATTAACTTGGGTTTAGGGAATTTTTTTATTTTTTAAATGTTTTGCACAGTAAAATTACGTAAATATCCCTTGATATTAAACTTTCTTGGCTTAGCTTAAAGGGATGTTTTTGTCATTTCATTCTAGTTCTTTTGTAATTCTCATGTAGGGTCAAGAGTAATTGAGTTTTATAGTATATATAAAATATAATTTAAATAAAAACAGTTGGTGTCGCCACATAGTCTTTCAATGTCGTCGTCTAGGAAGGTGTTGGATATTGTGTCTTATCGCCCCCATCATGGTGATGTAGCGCGTGCATCTTGAAGATCGACAGTTGAGCTCCAATAACTTGTTTTTATCCCCTTTCTCTCTCTCTCATCCTTTCAAAATGCATTGGGATTGCAAAAATCGAAGAAGTCTGGCAATTTGTTCATTGAATCAAATTAAGTCATTGTTTTTTTAATTACAATTTATTTGATTTTGAATTCTTTATTGAATTTATTTTATTTTTTAATTTTATCCTTTGACATTTAATTTTTATATTAAGTCTGATCGTTATTTTTTTTATTGTTATTTTTTTCTTATCATTTTTAATTGAAATTGTTTTTCAATATTTTCCCTCACAATTTGATTTTATTTTTTGTGTCAAATTCAGTCCTCATTATCTTCAATTCTATTTTTTTCTTCTTTATACTTTTTTTGTTGAATTTGTTTTTTTTTTCAATTTTATCCCTATTTGTTTTGGTTGGTTGGGAATTTGACATTGCTGTTTTTTCTGGTTTGCCTTTTATAATATAATTCAGCCTCATGATCCATGTCAGGGTTTGAAAGATTAGTCCAAGTTAGCTTCGGTCTTTTTTGAAATGAATTTTATTTTAATTTCATCATTCAATATTAGGTTGGTTGGAGATTGAATTTTGTTATTTTTTTAACTTTTTTTCTATGAGGTCATCTTAATCTCACATCTCTTGTAATAAATTCAACAAGTTCACTAAGGTTGACTTGGTTTTTTTTTCATATTGCTTTTCTTAAAATTTTATTTTTTTAATTTTGCTTTTCAATATTAGGCTGGTTTAAGAGTTAAACTTTATAATTTTGGTCAATTTGCTTTCCATGAAGTTATTTTGATTTTCAAACGTTTTTTATTTTTTTTCTATATGATTATCCCGTTCACATTTAATTTACACTTTGTTAATAAAATAGGATCATTGAGATCTTTTAAGAATTTGTAAATATATATTTTCCTCGCAAGTTTTTATCTTTTACATTTAATCATTATTTTTTTTGTTTTATTTTTTATTGATATATTTTTTTTCTAATTGTATTATTAAATTAGCTGAATTTATTAAATCAAATAGAATAATCTCATATTTTTTTAATTTTTTAAGAATGTTTACATCACCTTAAAAATATTTACAATAAAAACAAATAGATCGGTCACCTATATAATGATTCACTAAATTACATTTTGTCATCAAATAATTAATAGTTTTTTTTTAATATAATATAATTCACGATCCAAAGATAAGGCAATGCCCTGGATAATAGCTGCCACTATGGATTACCTTAAAGGTGCGTCACCTGTGCTCTGCTCCCTATCCACAGTGACACGTGGTACAGTCTGCTACTGTTAGATTAATGTAACTAGGATGCCCCCCACTAGTTCCTGCCATTTACAGTAATGAAAGAAAGAAACTATCAGGTGACGTGTTACGTGACTATTCGAAAAGTCAAAACACAAAATAGTACGCTATTCAGGCAGAGGCAAGGAGTTATCTTTTCTCCTGTTTTAGTATAGTTATTAAATCCGACTGACCCGGCAGTTAGATCTGGAATCTGATTGATTTGGGCTCTAGACCGGTTCCAGTTTATCAAAATATCAGCTGATGCCATGATATGGTCAAATCCGGTTGACCTGGCAGGTTAATCTATAACCTGAACGAGACTTGATGTTTTTTTTTTTAAATGTGAGATTTGAAATCTATTAGTATATATATTTGATGTTCCTAACAAAAAAGTTATGTCTTTTTAATTTGAGATAAAAAATCTTTTTAGTTAAATACTTCAATATATTATCTTTTTAATGTGAGATTTGAAACCCATTAGTATATATGCTCTATGTTCCAAAGAAAAAGTTATTTTTTCAATATAAGATTTGAAACCCATTAGTATATATACTTTATGTTTCCATGAAAAAAATTATGTTTTTTCAATGTGGGATAAAAAAATTTTTTGGTTTAAATACTGCATCTTAAAAACTTAACATAATATCTTTTTAATATGAGATAAAAAAAACTTTTTAAAATATTCTTTTAAACTTTATTATTTATAATATATATAGCTTATATTTAAATAGATTTTTTTATTAATTTTTTTATATAAAATATTAAAACTTTAATTTTTTTTAATTTTTCTGAATTGATCTGAGTTGACCCGAGTTAACACGGGTTGACCCATGAAACCCGGGACCAGCTCCTTAACCGGGTCAACCCTGGACCGGGTTTAATAACTATTTTATAAAAAACCCTTATTTTTCCACATAAAAGAAACATAAAGAGGTAAAAACTTAAAATTATTTTGATTTTCTATATAAAAAAAACCTTAAGAGTCATAAAATCTCACAGTTTGCTGCCCATAATAACAATACAACACGACATGATCTGCAATATAATGCGGGATAGAGGTTATACAATATGTGTGTGTTTATATATATATATATATGAGCAAGAAAAGAAAAAACAAATTTCACTTGTGTTCATTAGTGCATAGTAATGAATCCAGACCATTGAGGGTTGACTCGGGTCTTGAGAGACTCGAAATCATAATCGAGTTTCAAATTTATAAGAACTCAGGCTTGTAATTAATTTGGTCAAATTTAGATAAAACTTGATTTTTTTTATATATTTTTTAATAAATTTAAAAATTAATTTAAAAATACTTAATCTCACATGTTTCTTTTATAGTTTAAATCTACATGAATTGTTTTTTAATTTTTTAATGAAAAATAATTATATATAATCTCCATTCATATAAATTATTTTTTAACTTTTCAATGTGTTATACTTTATATTTTTTTATATCAATGTGTTATACTTTATATTTTTTTATAGTTTAAATAAATATGTATTGTTTTTAAATTTTTTGACGCGGAGTAATTATATATAGTCTACTGCACATCAATTGCTTATGAATTGTTTCTTCTATGTAGAATATTAAATTTTATTTTTCCTGGTTGACCACGTTCAACCTGAATGACCTTAGACAAGTTACGTAACAAATAGATTTAATAACTTTACATCAGTGTGAGCCTCTGAGAGAATATAGATTTGCTCCAAGATATCATCATTTAGTAAGGAAGATATCTGGTGATAAATTGCAGGGAATTCTAGCTAGCTAGAATCTGATTTTGATTTGCCATCTGCTGATAGGCGATGGCTAGCTAGCTAGCGACCCAGCTGTTTGTCATAAGTTCCTTTGCAGATGCTCTTCTTAATAACGAGTTTTGCTAGTCCTATCTGCTGACAGATTTGGCTAGCTAACCTCACAGTCTATGCACAAGGAATAAGAGGCCAGGCCACCTTCTTAGCCCCCACGAAAGTAACCCTAGCTTGCTCCTTTTGGATTCTTGAATGATAATCACCGATATTCTGTGCTCTCTCTCTCTCTCTGTGTCGACGAACATGTGGGATCTTGATTTGATCTCTCATCTTGATTAGACCTTTCATCCCCAACCCGTTTTGTTTATGTCGATCAGTTCTGTAACATGTATAGCCGCAATTTGCTGACACCATTGCGAACAGCGTATGCTCCAACGCTAGCCAGTAGCCACCAGCAATTTCTACGTGCTAAGCCATCTGAAAGTCTATATTCCAACGACACTTTTTTCCTGTGAGAGTTTACAGTGAAATGAAGAGATCGGAACAGGTATATTATGTAAAAGAACAGACCAATATTAAACCTGGGAGAGTGCATTACCACAGTATATTCATTTACTTTTTTCGCTGAGAGATCATTCAAATCTCTCTCTCACACACTTACCATTTCAGTTTAACAATATCATTAATTATTTCAAGATTGTGTTTTCATACAAGGTGAAAGAACTGAAAAGAATAAAGTGTTAAAGATGTTTGATAAAAATAATGGATAATTATGAATGATAATAAAGAGAAAATATTTTTTAAAATTGAATATAATGAAAAAAAATTAAATAACATATATATGTGGTCTAAACTCGAAGAATAAAATATTGTAAAATTAAAAAGGAGGGATGGAGTGTCATCGAATCCAAAAAATTCCCTCTTCAAATTTCTTTAACCCCTCACCCTTAAAGTTAAATTTTAACCTCCTTGAAAATTTTCCTTTCCCCCGAACTTGTATTAGTCGTAAGTAAAAAAATAAAAATAAATCAAAAATAAATCTTCATTTCTTTCACCTTTCTATCAAACATGTCCTGAAGGTAACTAAAGAAGCATCCATATTTTTTAATGCTCTGGTAGTTTAATATGCTTTATAATTAATCGATTAGTTTTACATGATCTTATTATATTAATTTAAATACATATTTATTATTAATAAAAGTTGAGAATAACATAATGACTTAGATTGGTCTTAGCCAACCTTTCCTATTTATATATTTAGGGCAGAATATGACAGTAACCGTAGGGATTACAATATTGGAATAATCTTACATTAATTTTCTATTCAGAGATATACATGCTATATATTCTATAATATGTCCCCTCAAGCTGAGGGTGGAGGATCGACCCGAAGCTTGAACCTGAAAACAGTAAATGACGCGGCGAAAAGTGGTTTGGTGAAGACATCAGCAAATTGATCCCGAGAGGGGATAAAGCGAATCTGAATTTTCTTCTTCACAACCCAGTCACGGATAAAATGATAATCTACCTCAACATGCTTAGTATGAGCATGAAAGATAGGATTCGCCGAGAGATAAGTCGCACCAAGATTATCACACCAAGTAGTAGGAGTAGAGACAGAGGGAACCTGTAGATCTGTTAACAAATATTGAAGCCAGATGACCTCAGCAATACCATCTGCTAAGGCTTTATACTCAGCCTCAGTGGAGGAGGGGATAGCTGTACGTTGCTTGCTCCGATTTCCATGAAATCGGTGTCTGACAAAAAAAACAAGATAGCCACCCATAGACCTGCGATCATCAATACTCTCAGCCCAATCGGCATCTGTAAAACCATGAAAAGCAAAAGAGGTACCTTGAGTGATATGAAAATCATGGGATGTTGTTCCTTTGAGGTAGCGGAGTATGCATTTAACAGCAACCCAATGGGAATCTGTAGGAGCATGCATGTACTGACAGACTCTATTAACAGCAAAGTAGATATCTGGACAAGTGAATGTAAGATACTGAAGACCACCCACAATTTGATGAAATCATGTGTGATCAGAAAATGGATGATCCGGCTGTATAGCAAGTTTAAAAGGAGAAACTGGAGTATCAACGGGTTTGTAAGAAGTCATACCAGCCCGAGTGAGGATGTCAAGAATATATTTGTGTTGGCGCAACATCAGACCCATACCTGTAGACTGAACTTCAATATCGAGAAAGTAGTGAACATCACCTAAGTCACGAAGCTTGAATTCAGAGCTTAGTAACTGGACTAGGTGATGAAGCATGGCAGAGTTGCTGCCTGTAAGCAGAATATTGTCAACATAGACGAGGAGATAAAAAATATTAGTGCCATCAGATAAGATAAACGGGAGGTGTCAACCTTGAAGGCAAGGAAACCAATAGAGAGTAAAAAATCTCTTAGATGAGTGTACCATGCCCTTGGTGCCTGTTTTAAATCATATAGTGACTTGTGCAATCTGCACACATGAGATGGAAGAGTAGGGTCAACAAAACCTGGAGGTTGTTTCATGTAGACCTCTTCAGTAAGAACACCATTAAGAAAAGCATTATGAATATCAAGCTGATGAATCTTCTAATTATAGGAAACTGCAATTAAAAAGACTAATCTGACGGTGACCTGTTTAATAACTGGGCTGAAAGTTTCAGAATAATCAATGCCTTCCTGTTGAGTAAAGCCTCTAGCAACTAAACGGGCTTTATAATGGTCAATGCTGTCATCAACACGACGTTTGATACGATATACCCATCGACTACCCACAACATTCATCGAAGGATGAAAGGGCACTAGGGACCAAGTGTGATTGTATCGTAAAGCCTTGATCTCATCACACATAGCATCATGCCAAGCAACATATTTATCTGCATCAGAAAAGGCAACAGGTTTAGAGGAAGGAGAGAGCAATATCTGGGTGGCAGCTGTATTAGCTGTAGCAGAGGAGACCATATTTGCGGTGGTTTTGGGCTGCCGTGATCTAAGGACTATAGGGTGCCGGCTGAGCAACGGTGGTGATGCAGGAGAAGAAGGCATCACAGAAGTGTCCTAATGCAGTGGATAAGCTAAGAGATCAACCACCAGATTCAGACCAGGGGAAGAAGCCGAGTGACATGACCAAAAGATTGATGTCTTTTCCCAAGTGTAGGAGTGTCGAAGTAATAAATAACCCGACAAGACCGAGGTCGAACCACAGGGAAGTTAATAGTATAAATTATAACAACACAATAATAATAATAATAATAAT